>CDZG01007489.1_pt1 | contig 102357 bp, 84 predicted proteins | sample 557741 | NCBI WGS metagenome assembly CDZG01 (sample SAMEA3182086, study PRJEB8094) | gut metagenome | biome: human; feature: gut; material: Stool; isolation source: human stools | place: Canada | collected 2013-01-21
GAGATGTCTCCCCTCCACATCATGCGGTATTAGCAGTCGTTTCCAACTGTTGTCCCCCTCTGTAAGGCAGGTTCCTCACGCGTTACTCACCCGTCCGCCACTAAGTGTTACAAGAAATTTCCTTTAGCAAGCTAATCTCAATTTCAGCGCAACACTCCGTTCGACTTGCATGTGTTAGGCACGCCGCCAGCGTTCGTCCTGAGCCAGGATCAAACTCTCTAAAATATTATATCTAAACACCTTTCGGCGTTCAAACCTATCTTAGAGCATTTTCTGCTCATTCGCAATACTGACGTATTGTCTTGTCCTTTTACTTTTGAAAAGTACTCTTTATTCTCTCGATTTCTCTCAAGAATTGTCGGGTCCTTATTATTGTCGTTGTTTAATTTTCAAGGTTCGTTTGCCGCCCCGTTTTTCAGAGCGCTAGATTATAATACCACAACCATCCCCCTTTGTCAACACTTTTTTTATCTTTTTTTTAAAGTTTTTTTTAATAGTTGTTTGCCTGTCCGAGATTCCCCAATATGTTGTGGAATCGGCGTCTTCTCATCGTCTTTTTAAGATGCATTTTATTTTCGGCGGTATGGAATTTTCAATCGTGTACGGATATTTTTTGTATATACATATATATAATAGAGCCGTTTTTGAATTTCTCAAATCAATAGCCGCGGAGAAATTCACCTGCTTTCCTTTCCCAAAAATGCAAGCACACATTCCTTCAGACGTCCGATTCCGTCCACAGCCCCGCCGCCGCCGTTCATTCCCATTCCTAGTTTTCTGCCCGCAGACGGGCTTATCGGCAGCACCTTAACACCGTCGGTTCTGCCGCGTATCATCATTTCGCTCATCATAGATACTCCGAGTCCCTTGCCGACCATGCGTATCACGGTTTCGTCATCAACGTGCGCCGGCTTTATATTTGCCCTTATCCCGTTTGCGGAGAAAATTTTGTTTACCTCTATATCAAATCTCCCGTAGGGCATTATAAACTCCTTCCCGGAGAATTCGCCGACCGAAAAATGCTCACCGTCCGTCAGCGGATAATCGGCCGGCAGCACCGCATACATAATATCATCGTAAAGCGGAGTCCAATCATGAACATCGCCGCCCTGCCCTGCGGCAAAAATGACATCCGTCTTCCCGCTTTCAAGCAGTTCAAACGGCTCGAGCGCATTGTCCACCATACGAAGGTCGACATTGATATCGGGGCAGACCCTGCGAAAGCGGTACAATATCTCCGGCATCCAGTGCATCGCTATGCTGGCGTATGCCGCAACCCTTACGGTCTCGCTTCTTTGCTCGGTTATTGCCGAGATTCGATTTTCAAGATTTGCGTTCGCTCTCAAAAATTCCCTGATATACGGCATTAATTCCTCTCCCGCACGCGTCAGAGAAATTCCGCGGTGTCCGCGCCGTATCAGCGTAAGTCCTATCTCGCGCTCAAGGCTGTCGAAAAGGTGCGTCAGCCCGGATTGGGTATATCCCACCGCGTCAGATGCCTTCGAAAGACTGCCGAGATCCACCGCCGTCATTAGTATTTCAAGCTTTTTTCCGTCCATGCTTTCACCTTTATGTATTACAAATTGTCATATAACTATTATAACCGTTTGTTTTACTTTTTTCAATATATAATGTAAAATATCAAAAGAGGTGTTTTATTTAATGAATACGGATAAACTTAGCTTTAAGCAAAAAATGCTTGTTGCGGGAACGCTTTTCGGTATGTTCTTCGGCGCGGGCAATCTTATTTTTCCGGTGCATCTGGGTCAAATGGCGGGAAGAAATGTTATTTACGCCATGATAGGTTTTATTGTTACGGCGGTCGGGATTCCGATTCTCGGCGTCGCCGCGATAGGAATTACCCATTCCGACGGTCTGCAGACCCTGTCCTCCAAGGTCGGGCGCGGGTACGGAATCTTTTTCACCTGTATTTTATATCTCACAATAGGGCCGCTTTTTGCGATTCCGAGATGCGCCACGGTTTCCTTTACGACCGGCGTAACCCCCATGCTCGGCAGTAATTCGAGGGAATGGCTCGCTCTGCTTATTTTTTCGGCGGTGTTTTTTGCTTTAGTTCTGTTTTTCTCGCTGCGTCCAGGAAAAATCACGCTATGGATAGGCAAGATAATCAACCCCCTGTTCCTTGTTTTCTTGGCGGTGCTGATAATTGCGGCGCTTTTATCCCCCGGGGCGAGGATTTCCGAGGTTGAGCCTGTCGACGGCTATAAGAACGGCGCGTTCTTTTCGTCCTTTATTGAGGGCTACGGCACTATGGATGCAATTGCGGGTCTTGCCTTCGGTATAGTTGTAATTGATGTTATACGCCGCATGGGTGTTAACGACGACAATGCCGTTGCCCGCGATGTTTTGGGTTCGGGCGTGCTTACAGGCGCCTTAATGGCAATCATTTATGTTCTGACGATACTTATGGGTACGCAGTCGCGCGGACTTTTTGAATTATCCGAAAACGGCGGCATCGCCTTAACGCAGATTGCGGGGCATTACCTCGGCAGCGCCGGAAATATAATCCTTGCGGTGACAATAACCTTCGCCTGTCTTAAAACCTCGATAGGGCTTGTTACCTCCTGCTCGGAGACCTTTGTTAAAATGACGAACGGCAAGGTGCCGTATAAGGTCTGGGCAATCTTATTTACGGTATTTTCCTTTGCAGTTTCAAATATAGGTCTCAGCGCGATAATAGAATATTCGATTCCCATGCTTATGCTGATATATCCCCCCGCAATCGCACTTATCATTCTGGCGTTTACAGGTAAATTCTTCGAGCATGACAGAGCCGTGTACATATCCGTAATGGTCGGAACCTGGGCGGCAGCGATACTCGATTGCATGAAGACCCTGCCGGAATTTTTGCAAAAGGTGTTAAGGCTTGATGTTCCGATAGAGCTTGCGGCAAAATATCTTCCGCTGTTCAATAAAAACCTCGGTTGGCTGCTGCCGGCGTTCGCGGGGCTTTGTGTCGGACTTATAATACATCTGATAAAAAAGAAAAGATAATGCCGAAATCCGCCGATTGCAAAATGCAATTTGCGGATTTTTTATATTTCACCTTGATTGTACGGGCAGGTTGTTATATAATTGTAAAAAAAGAAACAGAGAGGCTACGCGCGTGAAAAATCTGATTATAAATATTTACAAAACGCTTTTCTTCTTTGATCTCTCCATAGTTATCGCCTATTACCTGCCGTCGGTAAAGGCGAAAAACGCCGCCGTGAGCAATTTATGGCGCGAAGGCGTTTTCTTTACTGTGATGCTGATATTCACACTGCTCTTCAAAACGGCGGTCGAGCATAACAGGCTTAAAATTTTCAACACGGCAAATAAATTCAGGCATTATAGCATAGGGCTTATAACCGGTATTGCTCCGCTTGTGCTGACCGTGCTGCCGCTCTTTATTATAAGGACGCTGCGTTTTTCGGGAATAAACCGCCCGGGAAACACTCTTATTTGGCTCGCCGCAATCTTCATGAATACGCTTGCTACAGAGCTTCTGCTGCGCGGGTATCTTTTCCGTCTTTACCGTAAATATTACGGCTTCGCACCGGTCGCGGTAATAATAACCTTACTTTTCCTATCAATGAATCCGGGTATTTTTAAAGGCGGCATTATTTATGCGGCAAATATGCTGCTCGGTAATTTCGTGCTCTGCCTGCTCGCAGAGTACACCCGTTCGGTTTTAGCCCCGTTTGCCGCGCATTTTGTTTATAACGCTTTAAGCTCGCTGGTTTTCGGCAGTCTTTCGCTTTTTGACGAAAAGCCGTATTTGCTGAAGCTCACTCTCAGCGGAAACCGCCTGCTTTCGGGCGGAGATATGAAGCTCGAGGGCTGCATTATTATGCTTATATGCCAGAGCTTGCTCTGTGTATTCTTTATTCTGCGGCTTAAAAAGCGCGGACATAATATGAGGCGGGCATAAAAGCAGGTGTTTCTGCGGCAGGTCAAGTGATTGTGCCGATGCTCCTCAATAATCCCGCATCAAATACTATTTGTATTTAATCAATTTTCAAATTCAATTTCTTTGATATCGTCATCAATCAAATAACACATTTCTTCATGTGAATCTACTTCTTTTGAAATTTTATTCACATCTGATTTCATATATTTTACCTCCGCATTTGCAAGCAGCTGCCCGTTTTTATCAAACAGCTCTGTGCATGCAACTATGAACCTTGAAGTTTCTTTTTTTACCGATCCTTTCCCGATCAAGGTTTCGTCATACGGCACAGGCTTCCTGTATTTAATCTCAATTGATACGGTTACACCGAATATATCTTCCGATTTCTTTTTTGCCCACAACGCTCTCAAGCCCAACTCGTCAAGCATTGTTGCGATCAGCCCCCCGTGAACTCTTTGGGGAAAGCTTTGAAATTCCTCGCTGTATTTGAATATTGTCATAACACTTTCATCTTCCATATTATAAAACTGAGCTTTTAATCCTATTGGATTTTCCATGCCGCAGACTATACACATTTTACTGTTCCTTTGCTTGCTCATAACTTTCATTTTACTTTTTCCTTTCTTTTCACGGCAGCCGGACTCACCGAAGCCCGACTGCCGGTTTTTAATTTAATTACCTAATATGTACAATTTATATATTATACCGTAAATATCAATTTTTCAAGACAGATATATGACCGCCTCTTAATAAATTCGAAAATCGGTTTTTGCGGCGTCGGCACCGCATTTTTCGTTTTCCGGCGACAGAAAAGCATCTCGTAAGCGAAAAATCGCTAAAAGCTCTATGGCGCGCAAATAAGCGCCGTTCCCCCTTCTAAAAACATTTTCCGCGTTACCATGCCCCTCATATATCCCGTTTGAATAACCTCATATATCCCGTTTAAATAATACTACTTGTAATATCGGGGGAAAAGTGGTAAAATAACACAGTAATACATTTCTGAAAGGAAAACACTGTATGAAAAAATACGATTATATTATCGCGGGCAGCGGTCTGTTCGGAGCGGTATTCGCTCACGAGGCGGTAAAAAAAGGCAAAAAGGTACTCGTGCTTGAACGCCGCGGGCATATAGGCGGAAATATATACACCGAAAAGGTTGAGGGTATTGATGTGCATAAATACGGCGCGCATATCTTCCACACCTCAAACAAGCGGGTTTGGGATTATGTGACAGGCTTGGCTGAATTTAATAACTTTGTGAATTCTCCTGTTGCAAATTACAAGGGCGAAATATATAATATGCCCTTTAATATGAACACCTTTTCAAAAATGTTCGGCATTTCAACGCCTAAGCAGGCGGCGGAGGTGCTTGCTAAGCAGAGAGCCGAGATAAAGGGCGAGCCGAAAAACCTTGAGGAGCAGGCAATAAGCCTTGTGGGGCGCGATGTTTACACCAAGCTTATAAAGGGCTACACCGAAAAGCAGTGGGGCAGAGATTGCAGCGAGCTGCCCGCGTTTATAATAAAGCGTCTGCCGGTAAGATTTACCTATGACAACAACTATTTTAACGACCGCTACCAGGGCATACCCTGCGGCGGCTATACAGAGCTTATAGAAAAGCTGTTAGACGGCGCCGAGGTTCGGCTTAATACCGATTTTCTTGCCGACCGAGAGAATTACCTGCAAACGGCAGATAAATGCATTTACACAGGACCGATAGACGAATATTTTGCATACAGTCTCGGCAAGCTTGAATACCGCAGCCTTAAATTCGAGACAGAGGTGTTGGACGAAGAAAACCACCAGGGCGTGGCGGTTGTAAACTACACCGAGCGCGAGGTGCCGTATACCCGTGTTATAGAGCACAAGCATTTCAATTTCGGCACGCAGCCGAAAACCGTTGTAACGCGCGAGTACCCCGCTGATTGGGAAGAGGGTATGGAGCCGTATTACCCGGTTAATAACGAGAAAAACAATGAGCTTTACAAAAAATACGCCGCTCTTGCCGAAAAGGAAAATGTGCTTTTCGGCGGCAGACTTGCGCAATATAAGTACTTTGACATGGACGATACTGTGGAGGAAGCGCTGAGTCTTGCGGACAGGCTGCTGTAATGCTTGAAAAAAATATTGATCAGTGTTATAATCTAACAAAATATATTCGGAGGAAATAAAATTGGCGGATATTAAAGTCAGCGTAATAATGCCGGTATACGGCGTTGAGGATTATGTGGGCAAGGCGATTGAAAGTATTCAGGCGCAGACCCTTACCGATTGGGAATTTTTCTGTGTGGACGACGGAACAAAGGACCGCAGCGGCGAAATCTGCGATGAATATGCCGCGAAAGATCCCCGCATAAAGGTAATACACAAGGAAAACGGCGGAGCGCCGAGCGCGCGCAATGTCGCTATTGATAAGGCTGTAGGCAAATATATGTACTTTATGGACTCCGACGACTGGACAGAGCCCGACATGCTTGAAAAGATGGTTGCCGCAGCCGAAAAGAACGATTCGCAGCTGGTGGTTTCGGGCTATTATATCGACACCTATTACAGCGATACCGAAAAATTCACGCAGGAGCAGGTCTGCCCCGCCGCGGTTTACGGTACCAAAGAGGAATTTCGCAAAAACGCGTATGCGCTTTTTGATAAAAACCTGCTTTACACCCCGTGGAACAAGCTTTATTTATCAAGCTATATTCTTGAAAATAAGCTCTATTTCCCGCAGACGTTTTGGGACGACTTCCCCTTTAATTTAAGCGTTGTGCGCGATGTTGAGCGGGTTTCCGTTTTGTCGGACAAGTTCTATCACTTTATACGCAAGCGCGCCGAAAGCGAGACCGCGAAATACCGCAGCGATATGTACGACAAGCGCGAGGAAGAAAACGGCTGGATGGAGGAGCTTTTCGCCCATTGGGGTGTGGATACCCCCGAGGTTCGCGAATTTCTGGCGCGCAGATATATCGAGCGCATAATAGGCTGCGTTGAAAATGTTACAAACCGCAACTGCCCGCTTTCCGCAAAGGAGAAAAAGGCGGAGATAAAGCGCATAATTTCAACCGACCGCGTTAAAAATGCTGTTAAGACCGCAAAGCCGAATTCAAAATATATGAAAATAATGCTGCTGCCAATAAAGTGGAATAACGCCGGGCTTACCTATATGGAGGGCAGGGTTATTTCCAAGGTAAAATCGGGCAATACAAAGACCTTTGCAAAGCTTAAGGCAGGGAGATAAATGAACAGCGTTAAAGTAAGCGTCATAGTTCCTGTTTATAATGTGAGCCGTTATCTTGAAAATTGCGTTAACAGCATTACAGATCAGGATTTCACCGATTTCGAGATTATTTTGGTGGATGACTGCTCGCCCGACAACAGCGGGGAGATATGTGACCGATTGGCAAAAGAGGACGGCAGAATAAGGGTTATTCACAAGGAAAAGAACGGCGGCATAAGCGAAGCGAGAAAAACAGGGCTTCAGGCCGCAAACGGCGAATGGATACTTTTCGTCGATTCGGACGACCGGATCGAGCCGGGTATGCTTTCGTATCTTTTGCCAAGGGCGGACGACTGCACAGACATAGTAATCTTCGGAGTTAATTTCAGGCATGAAAATAAGGCGGGCACGGAAAAATATGTGAACAGAGTTTCCCCCGCCGACGCCGAATATCAAACTCCGTCGGAAATCGGCAATTTGATTGCCGAGCTTGACAGACTTGCCATTCTCCCGTATATGTGGAACAAGCTCTACAGCGCGGATTTGTTGAGAAAAAGCGAAGCGGATTTCACGCGCCTTCAAATAATGGAGGATTTTTATTATAATATACAGGTGCTGCCGAACGCCAATCGCATTGTAACGGTAAGCAAGCCGTTTTACAACTATCGCAAAACCCCGGGTGAAACGCTTTCCTCAGCATATAATCCGAAATTTTTCGAGCTTTCGAAAAAGCGCTTTTTATCCGAAAGGGAGGCGCTTGAAAAAACAGGAGCGGCAACCGACAATAATATGCAGATCATTTATACCTCATTTGTCAAGCATATTATAACCTGTATAATAAGCGATGCGGGGAAAAAAGCCGGGCTTTCAAAGAAACAGCGTCGTGAGAATATAAATCTCTATCTTAACGACAGCCTGACAAAGGAAGTGCTGGAGGGATTTAATCCGGTCTCGCCTAAAATGAAGCTGATAAAGAAAATCTTTGCGGGCGGAAGTGCTTCTGCGGCAGCTGCATTTTGCAAAACGGTTTCCTTTGCACAAACCAAACTCGGCGTCATATATAACAGCATACTGAAAAAATAAGCAATAAGGATGCGGTTTTATTGAAAAAAATTGCGTTTGTCGTTTGGGACTATACCGTAACGGGCGGAATCGAACGCGTTCTTACAACACTTGCAAACGAGCTTTGCGATTATTATTCCGTGCATATAATTTCCCTTACAAAATCGGGCGACAGGGTGCCGTATAAACTCGATGAACGGGTAAACCCCGTTTATTTTGCGGCCGATGAGCCGCTGCGCGGCAGAGAGGTTATAAAAAAGGGCGGAAAGGGCGTTCGCCGCTATATTAAGGATAACGGCATCGAGACCGTTTTACTTATGGGCTTTCAGGCGTCCATGCCGGCAATTTCAATGCTTAAATTCCGCTCGGGAGTAAATCTTGTTTTTTGCGAGCACGAAGCACTTATGAGCCGATGGCATGAGAAAAAAATTACGCTTGTGCGCTTTGTTTCCGCCCTGCTTTCAAAAAAGACGGTCACACTGACGAAAGCCACGGCGGACGCATACAGGCAAAAATTTCACTTATCCGAAAAAAAGGTCACCGATATTTATAACGGAATAAATAAAACCATAGAACAAAATGCGGCAGACTATAATCCCGATGAAAAGACAATACTTTCGCTCGGCCGCATAAGTGAGGAAAAGTGCTACAACCTTTTAATAGATATCGCGTCACTGGTATTGCCCGCAAGACCCGACTGGAAATGGATTATTTACGGGGACGGCGAAGGAAGGACCGAATACGACGGCGCGGTACGGCAGCGCGGACTCGAAGGCAAGGTCATATTCAAGGGCAATACCGATACTCCCGAAAAGGTTTACGGGCAGGGCGGAATATATGCGCTCACCTCCCGACGCGAGGGATTTTCGCTTGTTATTCTTGAAGCAAAGGTAAACCACCTGCCCTGCATCAGCTTTGATATTACGGCAGGCCCCGGAGAAATGATCAGAGACGGGGTTGACGGATTTTTAATACCGCATATGGATGTGCAGGCTTATGCCGAAAAATTGGGAAGCCTGATGGACGACAGGGAGCTGCGCATTAAAATGAGCAATGCGTCGGGCGAAAACCTTTCGGAATTTTCCGGGGAAACAATTATTAATAAGTGGCGCTCGTTGATCGACGGTCTTAAATAAGGGAGGCGGAAAAGTGCAAACCGGATATTGGAAAAAAGGGGAATTCAAGCTTTGGATACTACTCCTCTGCGCTTACCACTTTTTTCCGTTCATAACTGTCAGGGGCAGCATAATCATGTATGCGTTCGCCTACCTTGTTCCCCTGGTTTACATGGTACTTAATTTTGATCTTTTGGTAAAAACGGTAAGTAAAATTGTATATTCGGACCTGATGCTTTGTATCATACCGCTGACTATGCTTATACTGACGGCGGTTATGATTCCCGTTATTTACGGTACGCACGATTTTACTTATTTTACCCTGGAAATTATGACCATGGTTAAAATAATGTTCAGAATGTTGTTTTTGGTAATGCTGATTGAAAAAAACATTCCAGACGCGGATTGGCGAACCTTCTGTAAATATTTTATATTCTCGTGTCTGCTGTATATAGGCTCAACGGTGGTGATGATGGGAATACCGCAGATAAAGAGCTTTTTCTACTCGATTATAAAGGAAAGCGAGCGCTCAAAGGCGCAGGCACTTGAAGCCAGGTACTCCACGCGTTACGGCTGGGCGGGCTTTTCGACATTTGAATATACCTTTAAATGTCTGCTTGCAATCATATTCAACAATTATTTTATTCAGAAGAATATAAAGCAAAAAAGAGTGATTTTTCCCATTGCGGTTACGGCAATACTCTTTTTGGGGACACTGTTTTACGGAAGAATAGGCACGCTCGCGGCGTTGATTGTCTTGTTCTTCTTCGCCCTGCGGCTTATGCTTAAGCGCCCGAAGATATTCCTGTGGTGCGTTGCGGGTCTGCTGCTGTGTGCAGCAGCGCTTTTGGTTTTGAAAAACCGCGTGCCGGCAATAGACGCATGGTTTGACTGGGCGTTTGACCTGGTAATTAATTTCATAAACAAAAAAACGCTCCGAACGGATTCTTCGGATGTGCTGCTGAACAGGATGCTTTTTATTCCCGATTTTAAAACTATACTTATCGGGGACGGGCGGTACACCGAAAACGAGTTGTATTATATGGAAACCGACGCCGGTATTATGCGGCCGCTTTTGTTCGGGGGATTGATTTTTGCATTTGTCAGATATATCAGTCTTTACGGGATCCTGCTGTGGAGAATGTTCAAGCGCGAAACGGAAAATCCGGAAAAAATAGTTTTTTTCTGGATTCTGCTTATGTGTATATTATTTGAGATAAAGGGCGAAATAGTATTTTCCTGTCTTCCCATCGTACTCGGCGTACTGATTTTGGGGCACGGGAAAAAGACTTTTGAAAATAAGGAGTAATAATTATGGAAAAAAATCTGAATCTGCGCAAGCTCTTTTTAATGTATATCAAAAACATCTGGATTATCATCCTGGTGGGTGTTCTGTTTGCCGGGATTGCCTTCATGGCAAAAAAGGACGGGTCGAATACCAAAACCGTAACCGATACGGTTTCGATAGCCTTTGAAATTCCTAAGGGCATGGACGAGGGCACATATTCAAAGCGCACCGTTTACTTTGATAATTTCAGAGGTCTGCTGCTCGGCAACACGATAGCGAATTCCGACGCTTTCACAAAGGCCGAAAAAGAAATTTTCAAGGATTTGACATCATCGGAGCTCAGCGGCACATTCACCGTTACTATATCCGTTCCCGGCAGCATGTCAGATCAGGCAGCGCTTGAGCTTATGGAAAAGTATATTTCCGAATCCGAAAAATGGATGAAGGAAAGCATAGACGATTCCACCTTTAAGCTCAATATTTTAAATCAAGAGGTATCGGATAACGAAACCGGCGCTTCTCTTAAGTTTGCGATAATCTTCCTTATTCTCGGTTTCCTGCTTACCGCAATTGTAATGTTCTTTGTTTTCGTTCTTGAAACTGCAATACACGATACGGACGATCTGCAATATTACACAGATATCTCCCCTGTTTTTGAAACGGGCAAAAAGAATTCCTTTGCTGCCGATGAAATCGGCAGATGGCTTATTTCAACCGGCAAAAAGACTGCGCTGCTTTTCGCTGACGAATCGGGCAGGGGTATATCCGGCACCGCGGAAAAGACCGCAGAGCTGTTAAATAAATACGGCGTAAAAGCCTCGGTTTATAATATCGGCGGAACGGACAGCGCAGATCCGAAGAAGACCGCAGATAAATTGACCGAAGCAAAGAACAATAACGATATAGTACTGGTGACGGCTCCGACTCTTCGCACCTCCCCCGCCGCACTGCATATTTCGCCGCTCTGCGATCTTAGGCTCTTGTGCGTTGACGCCGACCGCGAAAACGGCATTAAGCTTAAAAAGAAGCTCGAAAGTCTCTCGGCTTTAGGCTTGACCGCCGACGGCGCGGTGCTTGATTTTGCCGCCAAAAATAAAATCTTCCGACTGTGAGGAAAGAAATGCTTGTCAGTGTTATAATTCCCGTTTATAATGTTGAAAAATACATTGAAAAATGCGTGACCTCAGTCCTTGAGCAAACCTTTGACGACTTTGAAATAATAGTCGTGATAGACGGCTCAACCGACGGCAGCGAAGCCAAAGCTCGTAAACTGCAGGAGGAAAACCCGGGAAAAATAATAATAATCAACCAGGAAAACAAGGGCTTGGGCGGTGCGAGAAACACAGGCATAATAAACGCTCGCGGCGAATATCTGCTTTTTGTGGACAGCGACGATTATATTGAAAAGGATCTGCTTGCGGATGCAACAAAAATAATCGAAAGCGAAAACAGCGATGTTGTAATCTTCGATTTCGATTATGTTGACGAAAGCGGCGCGCTTTTAAAGCAGGAAAGGGCAGTTCCCATGGGGAATGCCGAATTTTCCGTTATGCCGGGGGTTTTAACGGCATGGCCGTGCGCCTGGGACAAGCTTTATAAGAAAACGCTTTTCACCGAAAACGGTATCTTTTACCCCGACAGGCTTTGGTTTGAGGATCTTGCGACCACCCCGAGGATATTATCGGAAACCTTAAAAATTTCTTATCTTGCCAAGCCGTATTACAACTATGTTCAGCGTTCGGACTCTATTATGGCGGATTCCAAAAAAAACACGGCGCGGATTTTAAGAAATAAAGAAATACTGACCGCCTACGAGCTCAGCGAAAATTATTTTCTGCAAACGGGAAAGCATGCGCAGTATTACAGCGAGCTTGAATATCTTGCGGTATATCACATCCTTTTCACCGCAACAATGCGGGTAAACAAAAGCGATCCCGGGAATATGCTGCAGGCTCAGCTGGTTGATTACACCCTTAAAAAATATCCGCATTTTGAAAAAAACAAGTATTATAAATGCCTGTTATCACAAAAGGACAGGATATCGATATGGTTTTTGAGGCATAAGCTTTTCCGCATGCTTCACCTGATTTTAGATATTAATCGCAAGCTTAAAGACAGGTGACGGATATATGAATTTTAAAAAAGGCATATACAATATTATTTTCGGAATAATAGGTCAACTGCTTACCGTAGTATTCGCAATAATAGTTCCGAAAGTAATTATAATCGGTTACGGTTCATCGGTCAACGGACTGCTCTCTACCATAAATCAGTTATTTGTATATCTTTCGCTGTTTGAGGCGGGAGTCGGAACCGCTACGTTGCAGGCGCTTTACAAGCCGCTGACCGATAACAACCGCGGAGAGATTAATTCCATACTCGCTGCAACGCATAAATATTATATCCGTACAAGTAAGCTCTATTTTGTGGCTCTGACCCTTTTTTCGGTGCTTTATCCGTGTATAGTAAAGCGCGGATGCATAAGCTACACAATGGCGGCTCTTCTTATATTTTTCGGCGGGCTCGGCAATGTAGTTAATTTTATGTTTCAGGGTAAATATAAAATCCTGCTGCAAGCCGAGGGAAAGTCTTATGTGGTAACTAATATAACCACGGTAATATCGGTTTTCATAAATTTAAGTAAAATATTTTTAATTAAAAACGGGTTCGATGTACTGACCGTTCAAATAGTATTCTTTATCTTTAATGTTATTCAAATGGCATTTTTTGAGATATATATTCGCTTAAAATACAAATGGATCGATTTAAAGGTACAACCCGATGAAAAGGCGATAAATCAAAAAAACTCGGTATTGGTTCACCAAATAGCTACTCTTGTTTTTTCCAATACCGATATGATAATTCTGTCGGTTATAAACGGACTTAAGGCAGTCAGCCTTTACACGGTTTACAATTATGTATACACAACCGTATTAAATATTTTTTCCACCATAAACAACGGTTTGGTTTTTTACCTCGGGCAGACATATCATTCCGACAGGAAGAAATTTCTTGAAATATACCGTCTTTATGAGTTTGATATAATGACTGTCGGATATTATATGTTTACGGTCATAGGCGTTTTAACTCTGCCGTTTATGAAGCTTTATACCTCGGGTATGACAGACTATAATTATATTAATTTATGGCTGCCATTGCTTTTTGTATCGGTACAGTTTTTAAGCATCGCAAGATTTGCGGCAAATAACCTTGTAAATATTGCCGGTCACTTTAAAAAAACGCAAAACCGCGCCATACTGGAAGCGGTTATAAATATTGTGTTATCGGTAGCATTTGCCTTCAGGTTCGGCATATACGGAATACTGTTCGGAACAATAGCGGCATTGCTTTACAGGACGAACGATTTCTTAATTTATTCCAACAGGGTAATTCTTAATGAGTCAGCAAAGCCGTCATATCGAGTGTGGATTGCCGATACGGCAATAGCGGCGCTTTGCTTTGCGCTGTTTTATAACAGAATAGCCTCATGCGAATCTTATTATATGCTTGCTGTAATAGGGATTATATATTCGTTAATAATTTTACTCATATTCCTTGCCGGCAATCTGATCTTTAATTTCAATATGATGAAGGCAAATTTGTCACTCATAAAAAGCCGTTTAGCAAGGCTGAAAAAGGATAGCTGATAACAAAATGTCTGTTATTGTTCAACAGACTGTTTAAGGAAGTCGGAAATGCTTAACAAATTCAAAAATATTGACGCAAAATCAAAGGTGCTCGTGAAAAATACGGTTATGCTGTATTTATTGCAGTTTTCGACCTACCTTTTCAGCTTTTTAACCGTTCCGTATCAATCGCGAATATTAGGACCGGAAATCTACGGTATACTCGGCGTTGCTGGCGCGGTCATGATATATTTCCAGCTTTTTATGGATTTCGGCTTTTTGCTTTCCGCAACTGAGGACATTTCCAAAAACAGAGACGATAAGCAGTATATTTGCCGAAAAATAACCTCAATAGCTATAATCAAGATGTTTTTTGCCTTTATCAGCTTTGCGGTCATGGCGTTGCTTTGCACCGTCGTTCCGAAATTTTCCGAGCACAAAATGCTTTATTTCGTGTATCTTGCGGCGTTTGTGGTTAATTCCTTCCTCCCGGATTATATTTACCGCGGGCTTGAGCAAATGACTGCGGTAACGGTGCGGACGGTTATAATAAAGCTTTTTTTCTGCGTTATGATATTTGCGGTAATGCATACGAAAGAGGATTACATGGCAGTGCCGCTGCTGCTGCTTATCGGCAACACGGGCGCGGTTCTGGGCGCGTACTTTCACCTTTTCAAGACCCTGCATTTCAAATTCACAAGGGTTACATGGGGGCAGCTGTTTGCCGATTTCAGGCGCTCATCCTTCTTTTTCTATTCGCGGATTGCCTCTACTGTTTACAGCGCCACAAACACCGTTTTGCTCGGCTTTGTCGATAAGGCGGGAATTGTTACCGGCTATTACACCTCGGCGGACAAAATTGTTACAACGGCAAAAAACGGTCTTTCCCCCATATCCGACAGTCTTTACCCGTACATGGTGAAAAACCGCGATTTTAAGCCGGCTGAAAAGCTGCTGAAAATTCTTATGCCGATAATTATAGCAGGCTGCATTGTTGTCGGAATTTTCGCAAAGCCCATATGCGTTTTGGTTTTCGGCGCGGAATTTGCGGGAACTGCAAATATTTTAAGGGCCTTCCTGCCTGCCATCGCCGCGGTTTTGCCGAGCTATATTTTCGGCTTCCCCGCCATGGGAGCTCTCGGAATATCGAAATATGCCAACACCTCCATTTTTGTGGGCACGGCAATCCATATTGCGGGGCTGTGTATTTTGTTTGCAACGGGCAATTTTTCTGCGGTAACGCTTGCCGGAATGACCTCTGTTTCGGAAATTTCCATTCTTTCATATAGGCTGTTTATAGTTTATAAACACAGAAGACTGTTAAACGGAGGTGTCGGGCAATGAGATTGCTGTTGAGAATCTCAAGGCGTGTCTTTTGGATTGTATGCCGAATTTTTCCAATCAAGGAAAACAAAATTGTTTTTCAGACCTTTTACGGCCGCGGCTACAGTGACAACCCGAAATATATAGCCGAAAAGCTGCGGGAAACGGGAAAAGACCTCGATTTTGTTTGGGTCTCAAACGGTAAGGAGGATCCGGGCGTGCCCGAAGGCTTCAGGGTCGTGCGTTTCAGAAACTTCAAGTATATTTACGAAATGTCCACCGCCAAAATATGGGTAGACAGCTGCCGCAAGGAGTACTGCATAAAAAAGAAAAATCAGTATTATATGCAGACCTGGCACGGCGGCTTTGCGTTTAAGAAAGTAGAAAGAGCGGTTGAATCGGAGCTTGATCCGCGTTATGTAAGGCAGGCAAAGCGCGACGCCAAACAGACCGATGTTATGCTTTCTAACAGCAACGCTTCTTCAAAGGTTTACAGAGAGGACTTTTGGTATGACGGCGAGATACTTCAAAAGGGTCTGCCGCGCAACGACCGTCTGTTCAATTTCACCGATGAGGATGTAAAGAGCGTAAGGGAAAGCGTTGGAATTGAAGACGGTGTAAGGCTGCTTTTGTATGCTCCCACATTCAGAAAAAACCACGGATTTCAGGCATACACACTGGATTATGAGCGCTGCTGCAAATCACTTGAAAAGCGTTTCGGCGGGAAATGGAAAATACTTTTGCGAATGCACCCCGGTATTTTCGACGCGGCAGACAGCATAAGCTTTGACGAACGCTTTGTAATTAACGCATCTCACTATCCGGATATACAGGATCTGTATATAATAAGTGACTTTTTAATAACCGATTATTCATCCGTTATTTTCGACTTCGCGCTTTTAAAGCGCCGCGCAGCCTTCTATGCGGTCGATATAGATGATTATATGTCGGACAGAGGCTTCTACTTCAGTCTTTTCGATTTTCCTTTTGAGGTCTGCCAAAATAATGACGAAGCGGAAAAAATGATTTTGAATTTTGATGATAAAGCATATTTTGAGAAGCTGAATGAATTTTTAAATGAGCAGGACTTCAGCGATAACGGCAAAGCGGCGGACGCCGCGACCGAATGGATATTAAACCGTATGCAAAAGTAATTACAGAAGGTTATTTCAATGAAGCTTTACACAAACAATTATTACTCCGAGGACATCAACAGCATTTGCAGGACGGCGCTTCCGTGGAATAAGCTACGCGGCAAAAGCGTCATGCTGTCGGGCGCCACAGGGCTGATCGGCAGTGTTTTTGTTGATGCCATATCGGAAAAGAATATTACCGATAATTTAAACTGCACCGTTTATGCGCTTGTGCGGAACGAAGAAAAAGCCAAGCTGCGTTTCAGCAAATTTGCCGATGATCCGCATTTGATTTTTATACCTTACGATGTGAAGTACCCGTTGGTGAGAGACGACCTCGGAAAGATCGATTACATTCTCCACCTTGCCTCAAACACGCATCCGCTGCTTTACGCAACCGACCCTATAGGAACAATAGCGACAAATATCACAGGCCTGCAAAATCTGCTTGAATTTGCAGCGGCTCACAGCTGCGACCGCTTTATTTTTGCCTCATCAAACGAGGTGTACGGTGAAAACCGCGGAGACGCAGAGCTGTTTGACGAGGAATACTGCGGTTATATAAACTGCAATACACTTCGTGCGGGATATCCTGAAAGCAAAAGATGCGGCGAGGCTCTTTGCCAAGCCTATAAATCGCAAAAGGGTCTTGATGTATGCATAGCCAGGCTTACGCGAAGCTACGGGCCGACCATGATTATGTCGGATACGAAGGCCGTAAGTCAATTTATTAAGAAGTGTATTGCCGGGGAGGATATTGTGCTGAAATCCGAAGGAACGCAGTATTACAGCTATACCTACACGGCGGATGCCGCGAGCGGTTTGTTATGGATATTGCTTGCAGGCGAAAACGGAGAAGCATACAACATTGCCGATGTGAGCGGTGATATTACACTGAGGGATCTTGCCTCAATTATTGCCGAAATAAACGGCAAAAAGGTAGTGTTTGAGCTGCCCGATGCCGTAGAAGCGGCGGGATACAGCAAAGCCACCAAGGCAAGACTCGACGGCAGAAAGATCAGATCGCTCGGCTGGAAGCCGATGTACGACATAAAAACCGGAATGAAAAGAACGATTGAAATATTGCGGTCGATTAACGGTGAGGGTAATTAAATGAAAAATTATGTGATTCTGCTTGCCGGCGGAAGCGGAAAAAGAATGCAGGCCGAAATACCGAAGCAATTCATTGAGGTAAAGGGCAAGCCGATAATTGTTTATACGCTTGAAAAATTCCAAGAAAACAACCAAATAGAGGCAGTTGTTGTTGTGTGCGTTAAGGATTGGACAGAACACCTGAAGCTATTGCTGGAGCAATATAAGCTCACTAAGGTTCGCTGGGTCATAGAGGGCGGTGATACCGGACACGATTCCATACGGAACGGCGTCTTCTTTTTGCGCGACAAACTTGAGCCGGACGATTTTATTATCGTTCATGACGCGGTGAGACCCATTCTCCCCCGCAAAGCGGTTGACGAGGTGATAAGGGTGGCTCATGAGAACGGCAACGCCTCCTCTTCAATTGCATGTCACCCGCCGATAGTATATACGGACGATTTTAAATCGGGAGTAACGGATGTGGACAGAGAGCATGTTATGCTGACTGCCTCCCCGCAGGCATATCGGTATTCGCTGGCGCTTGAATGCTATGAAAAGGCAGAAAAAGAAAATAAGCATCAGTTTACCTTCACAAGCTCTTTGCTTATACATTACGGTCACCGCGTGTACTTTGCAAAGGGGACAACCTCAAATATAAAAATAACAAAACCGGAAGATTTAGCCTTATTTGAAGCGCTTTTATCAATTCCCGAGGAAAAGCTTTACAGCTGATAAAAATACAAATAAAAAGGAGCATATGCATTGACCTGTTCAGAGTATTTGGTGGATTTCCTGATTAATCGCGGCATCACGGATGTTTTCGGTTACGCAGGCGGATATATAGTACCGTTTATGGACGCGCTGTATAAGCGCAGGGACGAAATCACGACCCATGTTTGCTATCACGAGCAAGGATGTGCGTTAGCTGCCGACGGATATGCCAGAACAAGCGGAAAAATAGGCGTGTATTTTACCACATCCGGCCCCGGTGCGGTTAACGGCTTGGGCGGACTTGCGGACGCTTGGTTTGACGGATTCCCTATTATGGGAATCTGCGGGAATGTTCCCACAAATGAGATGAAGGGCTTTTCAGGCATCCGCCAGAACGGCTTTCAGGAAATGAAGCTTGTCTCCATGACGAGAAACATCACAAAATATTCCGTTACGGCGAACACCAGCAAAGGTTTTCCCGATATTGTGAGCCGTGCGTACAATATGGCTCTCTTAGGAAGGAAAGGGGGCGTTATCATTGATTTTCCGCTCGATATACAGCAAGCCGATATTACTTGTCGGTAACGGCGTCAGAACTGCCGACGCGGCAGATATGGTTCATGAGTTTGCAAAGAAAACGCATATTCCCGTACTTACTACGCTTAACGGTGTTGATCTCGCACAGGATGATATGCACATAGGATTTATAGGAACGCACGGAAACCGAGTTGCGAACATGATTCTTAACGAATGTGATTTGATCGTGTCTGTCGGCGCAAGATTGGGTATTCGTCAGGTCGGTCAATTCAATGAAAAATTTGCCCCGAACGCCGACTTGGTTCGCTGTGATATTGACGAGTATGAATTAAGCCGCAATATTAAGGAAAATGAAAAGAAATACCACACCGACGCCAAGGATTTTATGAGAATGATTTTGGCGGAGGATGTTCCCGATTATTCCGATTGGCAAAAGCAGTGTTTTGCAGCAAGGGAATTTCTTTCCTCCTTTGATAAGCAGCCCGGAAATTACGCGGTTGAAAAAATAGCTTCCCTGCTTCCCGAAAATCCGAATGTATCGGTTGATGTGGGAATGCACCAATGCTGGACGGCACAGTCCCTTGTTTTGAAGGGGCATAACGGCAGAATACACATGAGCGGCGGTTACGGAACAATGGGCTGCGGCTTACCGTTTGCCATAGGCTCCTGCATAGCGGAAAATAAGAAACCCGTTTACTGCATATCGGGCGACGGCGGATTTCAAATGAATATTCAGGAGCTTGAAACCGTGCACAGAGAAAAGCTGCCCGTTAAAATTTTCATTCTGAACAACAGGGTTCTCGGTAAGATCAGCGAGACCCAGCATTTCAGCCACGGCGACAGATTCGCGGCAACAGCCGAAAGCGGCGGATATACCGTTCCTAATTTTCAAAAAATCGCAGAGGCCTACGGTATCAGGGCTGCAACGCTCGTCAGCTATAAGGAGTTGGACTCTTACAAGGATTGGTTTACGGATAACGAAGCGTGCCTTCTTAACATTTCCCTGCCGAGCGAGAGCTTTCTGACGCCGAAAATCAAGTTTGAAACCGGTATGATTAATCCCAAGCTTGATGCCGCAGACTACGTAAAGGCAAGGGCTATATTGGCAAATTAAATTCAATCAAAGCATTTAAAACAGATATTTATAAGAAACGGAGATGAATTGTCTTGGCGGATTATCTTAAAAAACGACCCATGCTTCTTTGCGCGGCTGTATCTGCCGTGCTGTGCATAGTCGGATTTTACTGTCCGCCGGCAGTCTTTTTCTGCGGAATCGCCCTTATAATACTGTTTTTTGTATCGCTTTATCTCCGCCGACCCGCGGAAACGGTAGTTGCGTTTATACTGGCTGTTACGGCAGCCGGTATTCTTTTAACCTCCTCCCGCGCGGCAGAGCTTTCAGGGCTTGACGGAAGCGCCGCAAAGGGAGAATTCACCGTAGTGAGCGAGCCCGAAAAACACGGCACTGCCAACACCGTGAAATTGGAAGCGACAAGCTGCGATACCCTCAAAAAAGGCACAAAGCTTATTTGCACCGATTACAGCCTCGCCCCGCTTGAATACGGCAATCGCATTCAAGCGACCGTTTCCCTGTCGCAGCTTTCATTGGGAACGCAGAAAAGATCCTATTATTCGGAGGGGATATTTCTTCGCGGCAAGCTTCGGGATATCAGGGTCGAAAAAGGAAACGACGACCCCGTGCTGCAAAAGATAAGAAATGTCCGCAGCTATATAAAGAATACCCTGTTTTCCGCAATGAGCCGTGACGAGGCGGCTACGCTTACCGCCGTAACAATAGGCGACCGATCATATTTTACCGATGAATTTTACGCAAATGTCAAAAAAGCGGGCGTCAGCCATGTTATGGTGGTTTCGGGTATGCATTTGTCGGTAATAGTGGGTCTTACCGCCGTTGCCGTTAAAAAATATTTTTACAACAAATACCTTCGGGCGCTTACAATGCTTGCAACCGTGCTTTTTATGGCGGCCGTGTGCGGATTTACAAAATCCATTCTCCGCGCGGGCTTCTGCTCACTTTTTCTCGCTGTCAGCATTTTGTCGGAACGGGATAATACCACTGAAAATTCGCTCGGAGGAGCGGCGGCGCTGCTGTTTATGATCTCGCCATTCACCGTTTTCAGTGTTTCGTTTCAGCTGTCCTTTCTTTCCACCCTCGGAATAGTTTCGGTGGCTATGCCCTGCCTTAAATTTATTAAGGATAACCGGCTTTTGAAAACCGACATTGCGTTCACCCTTTTTTCTGCGGTGTCGGTAACGCTTGCCGCCACGCTTTTCACACTGCCGATTTCAATTTATACCTTCGGGTATGTTTCAAATGTTTCGGTATTTACCAATTTGCTGATAGACGCTGCGGCAGGCATTGCCCTGCAAATTTCCGCCGTGGCGCTTGCGCTTAATTTGATTTTCCCGTACATATCGCGGCCTTTGTTCATAGCCGCAGAGTTTACAGCCGCCTATATCAACCGTATTATAAACCTTTTCGGCTCTTTGCCGTTTGCGGTGTCGGATATTGGGACGCCCGAATTTTACGCGTCATTGCTGATAATAATTTCGGTAGTAGCCGCGCTGTTCGCCTTTAAAAGGCGTCTTGATCGACTTAAGCTCAATGAAATGTACCGTAAAATTTCAAGTGAAAGGGGCAGGAAATTCAGATGGCAATGATATACGAAGACGCACTGAAAAGCCAAATTAAGAGCGGAGCCTTGGCGCCGGTCTACATAATACTCGGCGAGGACGACTACCTGAAGCGTATGTATGTAAATAAAATAAGCTCGCTGATAACCGATAAGGATGATATCTTCAATTACAGCCGCTTCGGAGCGGACAGCTCCCTGCAGGACATATACGACTTTTTGGAGCAGCTGCCCTTAATGTCGGACAAAAAGTGCGCGGTGCTTTGCGATTACGATATTGAGCACTGCGGCGCAAATGATTTCGAAAAGCTGTCATCACTTGTCTCCGCTCCCGCAGAGGACGCTGTCTTCATTATATGGTTTGACTCATTAGCCCCCGACCCGAAAAAAAGCGCAAGACTCAAAAAGCTGATTTCAAAGGCCGAAAAGGGCGGCGGGTGCGCAGTGCTCTTAAACCACCGCAGAGTACCCGAGCTTGTTAAAATGCTGACCGACGGCGCGAGGCAGCGGGGCTGCAGCTTTGAGCCTGCGGCGGCAAAATACCTTGTTGAAACGGCGGGAGAGGATATTTCCACCCTGCAGAATGAGCTTAACAAGCTATGCTTTTATCTGCCGGGCGGCACTATAACGCGGCAGGATGTTGAGCTGGTTTCGGTCAAGACGGCCGAAGCGTCGGTTTATAACCTTTCGCGGCATATTTTTTCACGGGATGCGGGCGAAGCGATGAAAACCCTTGACGAGCTTTTCTTTATGCGCCTTGAGCCGATGATTATATTATACACCGTGTCGTCCGCTTATGTCGATCTGTACCGTGTATTCGTCTGCCGAAAAAAGGGAATGAAAAATTCCGAAATCGCGGCGGAATTCGGCTATAAGGGACGCGAATTCGTGCTTGACCGCGCCGCGCAGAGCCTTTCAAAATTCGATTTTAAAAGGCTCGCCTTAAGCTTTGAGGCGCTGCTCGCTGCCGATAAGCAGCTCAAATCCTTCGGGGCAGATCCCAGAACGGTGCTTGAGCAGCTGACGGTGCGGCTCATATATATTATAGCAAAGGGTGAAAGCGTTGATAAGGCTTGACCGACCCGTAATAGTCGAAGGGAAATATGATAAGATTACGCTTGAAAATGTTATTGACGCGCTGATAATTCCAACCGACGGCTTCCGCATATTCAAAAGCCCCGAAAAAGCCGCGCTGATACGGGCAGCGGCTAAGGATAAGGGCGTTATCGTGATGACCGATTCCGACAGTGCGGGAGCGGTTATCCGCGCATATCTCAAAAAGCTTTTGGGAAATACGGAAATCATAAATGTTTATGTTCCGGCACTTAAGGGCAAGGAACGGCGTAAGGCGAAATATTCAAAGGAGGGGCTTTTGGGCGTTGAGGGAATGTCCCCCGAGGTAATAGCCGAAGCGCTGCAAAGATGCGGAGTTTCGGCGGAACGCAGCGCCGAGCGAAAAAAAATCACCAAGAGTGATATGTTTTCATCGGGACTTTCCGGCAGAGCGAACAGCGCCGATATGCGCCGTGATTTTTTAAGCTTTTTGGGACTACCGCAAACACTTTCGTCCTCTGCCATGCTGGATGTTATGAATAACATGATGAACTATGAGGAATTTTTTGAAAAGGTGAGCTTATGGCAAAAACGCACGGACAGCGTTTGAAAATACTTTATATTCTGGATTTTTTAAAGCGCGAAAGCGATGAGGAGCACCCCGTCACCGCAAATGATATATGCGAATTTCTTGATTCTCAGGGGATATCCGCCGAGCGCAAATCGGTTTACGCCGATATATCCGCTCTTATCGATTACGGGGCGGACATTGTGCGTTCGGCATCGCCGAGGGGCTGGTTTTTAGCCTCACGCGAGTTTGAAGAGCCGGAGATCTATCTGCTTGCGGACGCGGTGCGTACCGCAGGCTTTATAAGTGCGGCGAAAACGAGGGAGCTTGTAAAAAAACTTGACTCCTTTGTTTCCCGTTATCAGGCACAGAAAAGAGAAAGCCGCGTTTATTTTTCCTCCTGCGCCAAATCTGTCAACGAAGAGATATTTTACAGTATTGATAAAATAAGCCGCGCAATAGCCGATAAAAAGAAGATACGCTTTGAATATGTAAACCGTGTACTCTCGCCCGACAGAAGCATAGAAAAGCAGAAAAAAGAAATGCTTATAAGCCCCTATGCGCTGACCTGGCAGGACGATCATTACTATGTTATAGGCAATTACGAAAAGTATGATAATCTGCTTCATTTGCGGCTTGACAGAATGTATAAGGTTGAAATAACCGCTATGCCGCAGCGGCACTATTCGGAGGTCAGCGAATATACCGACCGTTTCGATACCCCCGACTATACCTCGAAGCTTTTCGGGATGCACGGCGGCGAAATGTGCGAAATAGAGCTTTGCTGCAGCAAAAAAATAACCGAGCAGGTCGCCGACCGCTTCGGTGAGGATATCTTTATTAAAAAGGTAACGGATGACGAATTTTGCTTTACGGTACGCGCGGCGCTTTCCGACGCGCTCGTTTCCTGGGTGATAAGCTTCGGCGACAGGGTAAAGGTATTATCCCCCGAACAGCTGCGGGATATGACAGTACAAAGAACCGAGCAAGTGCTTAAGCTTTATAGGTGACGCCTACAAAATCACCGCGTGGCGATTTTTCTGATATAACCCCATAGTACAGTCTTGAATCCTTTTCGGTTTTCCAAGTATCTGCTTTATTGGGATTATATTAAAGCAAGCCGCGGGGAAGATACTGCAGAGGTTATGACAAAGCTTATTACGGGCGAAATAAGACCGACAGCCGCCGAGCACTATCGGCAGGCGCATACATCCGAAGCCGAAATTCTTTCTAATGTTTTCAAAGCCGGTCATTTGTCTTATGCGTTCATTTTAATTACCTGTATTATGTATCTCCGATTGCCGCCAATCAATATGATAACAAAAAATTTGCAAATTTTATCGCTCCGCGGGACATACCGCGCCGCTTTTTTCGTATTTCTGAGGTAAATACGGTTTTTTGCCCTTTTTCAAAAAAATATATTGACATTTACAGCGACAGAGTATATAATTAAAAAGCTGTCAGCATATATACTGTGCAGCGGCGCGGCCGGGTAATCACCGCGAGATAGTTCCCTGCAATTTAATAGTTATTCATCGAGGTGTGGCTCAGTTTGGTAGCTTTGAGCACGAGCGCTTCCTGCGGAAGATACAGCGAGTGTGAAAAGTCGCAGCGGTCAAAATTTTGCTCCCTTCAAAGGAGCGGAAAATTTTGGGCACCGCAAGTGTAAGCTGCGTAGCGGCGCGGCCGGGTAATCACCGCGAGATAATTTCCTACAATTTAATAGTTATTCATCGAGGTGTGGCTCAGTTTGGTAGAGCGCTGCGTTCGGGACGCAGAGGCCGCAGGTTCAAGTCCTGTCACCTCGACCATTTTTTATTCAGATGAAGGCATAGCTCAGTTGGTTAGAGTACCTGCTTGACATGCAGGGGGTCGGTGGTTCAAGTCCACCTGTCTTCACCAAAAACGGTCTTTAAAACGCGATTTTGTATTGCCTTTAAAGACCGTTTATTTTTGCTCTTTTATGCCAACGACCACATGTTTGCCCACAGTTACGTTTTTTACTGCGGTTTCGGAACGGAACTATTTTTTGACAAGCTTTCTTTGCTTTATACAGTGTAAATTTTACCGCACTGCTTTAATTTGTTCTTTTCCGCCTGTATTTCGGCTTTCATCTTAACAATTAACTCTGCAAGCAATTTTTCACATTCTTCCTCTGTTTTGGCGTAAATATTACGGGCTATGCGTTTGCCGTCGGCACCCTTCGGCGAATATCTTCCCTCATACAGGCGGTCGTTTATTTTTGTAATGCAGCCTGTGCCGGGCTTTCTGTATTTGCCCTTTACAGGCTCAAATTTCGCTCTTGGCGGCTCTTTGCTGCTTTCTTCCGGTACAGACTCGGTATCGTCCCTAATCTCCGTATTTTTGCAAATACCCCTGTCAATTTTATCTGCCGCCTGTCTTTGCATTGTATCGGTGCTGTGCAGGTATATATCAAGCGTTGTTTTTGCGGAAACATGCCCTATTATTGCCGATAAGGTTTTTACATCCATACCGTTTGCAAGGGCGGTTGTTGCAAATGTGTGGCGCAGGTCGTGAAAGCGTATCCTTTTGCACCCCGACCTTTCAAGTATTAATTGCATCTTTTTATAGACGGTGTGTGGATTTCTCGGCATACCCGGTTTTACGGGAGACGGAAAAATCCATTTTTCGGCAGCTCCTTTTTTAAGTTCTGCCAATACATTTAATACGGTTTTCGGTATTATTATCGATCTGACAGAGCCTTGGGTTTTCGGTTCTGACACAACAAGCTTACCTTTTGCATAATAGACCTGTCGTTTTATGCTCAACTCACCTGTGGTAAAATTCAGATCGTCCCACTGCAACGCCATAACCTCACCCCTGCGCATTCCCGTTGTTAATGCGATAAGCAATATTTCAAAGTATCCGTCAAACTTTGCTTGTATAAGAAACCTTTGCATTTCTTCTCTGGTCAGCACCTGCATTTCTCTGCCTTTTTTCGGCGGCAGCTTACAACCGATTGCGGGGTTTTCATATATTAGTCCGTCTGCTACCGCTTTGTCAAGTGCCGTTCTGCAATTACCGTGAACCGAACGGATCATTCTGTCGGATAGACCTTTGCCGAGATTTTTGGTATATTGCAGTCTGCCGTTCTTTTTCAGCCTTGTATAAAATTGCTGCAAATCGTTCTGTGCAAGCTTGTCTAACGGTATTTTACCGATTTCGGGGATAATATGATTATAAATTCTGTTCTCGTATGCCGACTGTGTGGTTTTGCGTAATGACATTTGGGAGTAATGCCTGTACCAAAAGTCTATCCATTCGCCAAACGGCATATTCGGTTTTACCGTGTCACTTTTAATAATGCCGATTTCTTGCTTTAATTTTTCAAGCTTTTCAAGACATTTGCCCTTTTCCGATGCGGTTACGCCTTTTGTTATCGGAAGACCTTTTTCGTTGTAGCCTATTACTATACGGCCTTCCCATCTGCCGTCCGAGCGTTTTCGCAATGTTCCCTGACCTGATTTTCGCTTTTTACTCACAGTAATTCAAACTCCTTTCCGAATATATCCTCAACAAAGTTTTCAACAATATCCGACGCGCGCTTTTGCATATCGCCTGTGACATGGGTGTAGGTGTCGAGTGTAAAGCTCGCATTGGTATGTCCGAGTATTTCGGACAGGGTTTTACCGTCAACGCCGCTTGTCAGAGCGTGTGTGGCAAAGGTGTGGCGCAGGTCGTGAAACCTGATTATCGGCAGTCCTGCATTTTTAAGCAGGACTCGCATACGGTTGTAAGCACTGTTGGGCGCCAACGGTACAGACGGGTTAAGAGGATTTTCAAACATCCACTCGCTGTGCGACAGTGTCTTTTTCTTTTTGAGCTTATCGACCGTAGATTGCGGCAGGTATATTTTTCTGATGCCTTTTCCGGTTTTCGGCTCACCCTCGGTAACCGTTCCCTTATTCACATTTACTGTTCGCTTAATATTTATGCTCCCTTCGTCTTCATTAAAATCTTCCCACTTAATACCGCATATTTCGCCGCGGCGAAGTCCTGTGGTGAGTTCTGTATAAAAGAAGTCGCACCATATTTCATCATTTTCTATGACGGTCATAAATTTTTCCAGTTGTTCATCGTTGAGTATTCGTATTTGGGGTTTATTCCGCTTTGGCGGAATGGTTCCGTGCGTAGGATTTTTCGGTACAAGGTGTTCTTTTACCGCATCATCCATTGCCTTGTGCAGCATCATGTGTATACGCACTACGGTGGAATCGGAAAGCTCCGTGCCTGATTTCGGATTTTTGTGTTTCCTGCCTTCTTTTTTAAGTTTGACATACATTTTTTGTATGTCATCAGCGGTGATGAAGGCTATCTTTTTATCACCGAGATAAGGCTTGAGATAATTATTTGCAATTCGCAAGTAGCCCTCAAATGTGCTTTCTCTAACGGTGCTTCGCATATATTTTTCGAGCCATAGGTCAAGCCATTCGGACAGGCTCATATTACTGCTCTCATTCAATTCCACTCCGTGATATTCGCTCATCTTTTGATGCATTTTATCAAGCAGTTCCTTTTGAGTCTTGCCGTAGGTATATCGAAAAATCGGCGAACCGTCCGTTTTATGACCGACTACTATTCTGCCTTCCCAACGTTTGCCGATTTTTCTGACCATTCCTTCGCCGTTCGGTCTGCGCTTTGACATGCTATCACGTCCTTTCTTAAGTACAACACAATACCACATGATTTTGAGAATATCCAGACAAATATACCGTAAGTTCGAATAAAATTTAATAGCGGTTTTTGTATTGATTAAATTTTTGTTTTATGGTAAAATATTATAGAAGCTATAAGGGAGGAATATTTGTGACCAATAACAAAGTGTACACAATTGATGAAATTAAAAATATTGTTGCACCCATTGCCAAAGCATATGGTGTTCAAAGAGTATTCCTCTTTGGCTCTTACGCAAGAGGCGAAGCAACATCTTCCAGTGACCTTGACTTTAGAGTAGATAAAGGCAGTCTTCGCGGCTTGTTTGCCTTGGGCGGTTTGTACAGTGATTTAGAGGAAAGCTTTGGCAAGGAACTTGATTTACTGACTACAGGAAGCCTTGAGCCTAAATTCTTAAATCATATTGCTAACGAGGAGATTTTGGTTTATGAATCTAAACCGCGATATTAGCATAATTGAAAAAATTTACAACTATTGTAATGAAATTGACGAAGCGCACAATACTTTTAATAAGTCTTATGATAACTTCAAAGTCAATTCCGTTTACAAAAATGCTGTTTGTCTGTGCCTTATGCAAATCGGCGAATTGACAAATAATCTTTCCGAAGATTTCAAAAATAACAACACCGACATACCTTGGCGCGAAATCAGAGGCATGCGAAATATTGTTGCTCACGAGTACGGTCATATAGACTATGAAATCGTTTGGGAAACAATTGAAGACGGTGTTCCCGGTTTAAAAGATTTCTGCAAAAACAAGTTGGGTTTGTAATGGAAAAAATATCTATTGATAAGGCTATTGCAACTTCTGCTGCACCGTCAGCGATGGAAGGTTACTGTATGATAGCGTTCGGCGGTCTTGCCGAACGCTTTTTCCATTTACATACTCTGTTCATTGTAACCGTAATTCAAGCCTTGCTCGGTTTTAATTCCGTGTGCCGCTTTCTTTTCCCTTATCATAGACATGAGCTTACGGTCTATCTGTTTGCCGAAACGGTCAGCGTGCCTGTCATAGCTGTTTTGAAACAGTCTCAGAAAGGAACGAAATACACCGTTCATTAAAAATCCGATTCTTTGCTCGGAGGAATATCCCGTATCAACAAGATAGGTATCCGATTTTATTGCCGCTCTGATAATATCATTCTTAAGACTGCGGAATTCTTTGTTGTCTTCAAGCGGAATATCCGGTTCTTTCTTTTCGTAATACAGCGACAGCTTTTCCCGATTGATTTTATTCCACTCGGCATAGAGTTCCGCCACATCTTCGTCCTTTGCAAATTCGGCAACAATTTTATTTACCGTTTCTTTAATGTTTTTAGGAAGATAACCGTAGACCTTTTTGCCGGTATAATCACGCAGTTGTTTTTGCAGTGTTTCAAACAACACCTGCATTTCTTCGTATACCGGGAATACCGAAATCACATCTTCAAGCATACCTTTTACACGCTCTTTGACCATATCACGCTGCTGTGTTTCCGTTTGGAACAGCTTATACTGTTCATTGCGGAATATGTCGTTGCCGAAGAGACTTCGCATATCCTCAATACTTTTCTTGGTTATCCAGCCCTGTTTTCCGTCCCTTGAATAAACAATCAGGTGTATGTGCGGATGGTGGTCTTTGTCGTGGAAACCTGCATACCACTTCATATTTGAAAGACTTATGTTGTGGGCAACAGCCATCTCGGTTACATTTCGTCTGATTAAATTCCGCCATGCTTTTGCATTGTTATATCCCAGCCGTTCTGCATCCTCTCGCCGCAGACTTATGATGTGTGTGAAGACGGTACCGCCGTTGTTATTAACTTCCTCGGCAGCCTCGTTCAAATCTATTTTGTCATCGGTTTGCGAGAATAAGCCGTGCGAGCCGAGCTTTTCAACTCCCGGCCTTTCTGCAATATATGAAACCAATTTATCAAGTCGGCTGACATCGTTGCGTTCTGTCACCGCATTAATAAAATTTGTTGCGTTGGATTTTGAAGGCTCATCCGAATACGTTTTGTATTCCTCATATTCACAGCTTTGAGGAAAGGATTTCAAGATTTCGGATATCAGTCTTTGCTTCCTGACAGTGGACGGTGAACGGTCAATGCCGTTCGGCAGTCTTTCGGCACCTTCTCGGGTTGCTACATACCGAAGCAGCTTTCCGACATTCGACCTTGCAGGATTTTTATAGTACCTGCTTGTGAAGAATATTTTTGCCATCAGTAATCACCGTCCTCGTCATATCGATTTTGGAACCGGTAGGCATTTTCAAGCTGAACCCTGCCGTTGTTGGAAGCAACATCACGGCAACACAGATCGTTGAGACGGTACAAGGTATTTTCGTCAAGCTCTCCGCGGCACACCGCAATATGATTTTGCTTGGCAACCTCAACGGCTAATTTGAAAATTATTTCGGATAGGTTCCGTTCGATATCCGCCATCTGACTTTTGATTACAGACGATAATATCGGTGCGATATAATCAATATTTTTTTCGTTTTGCAGATAGCCTATATAGAATTCTATCGCTTTGTTGATGAAATCATTTTGCGATTTTGCATATCCGTTATCCACGAATACATTGATTTCGGCGTCCTGTTTCACAGGTATATACAGCGGAAATCTGCGTTTTTTGGCTTTATTTTCTGCCATTTTTATCTCCTTACTGCAAGACCACTTAAATATGGTTTTGATTTTTTGTAAAACTCCCCAACGGTCGGCTCTGCCGTCCGAATTAGGTTGTGCGGGATGACCCCGCACTTTAACCTGCTTCTCGTAATGACAACCTTCATGCACTCGTTTCCGTGTCGCAAGGACACGAAAAGCTCGTTGATTGCGGTGTCATTACTTCTTCCCAACAAAACCCGTTTTGTTGGGAGCCCTGTTGTGACGACCGATTTCCACCTATAATGCCGTGCTTTCGGTCGTATTCTTCGAATTTGCGGATGGCGTTAAGCTTTGCCGTTTCCCGTTCGGCTTTTTCAAGTTGCTTTGCATGAAAATAGTCTACGGCTGCCTGAATCGGTCGTATGGTATACAACAGATTGCCGTTTTGTTTCTTTCCCGATTTTAAAGTAACGGTTGTATGCTCGGTAGTGATAAGACACTTTTCTTCAAGACTTCTCACATACTTCATAACAGTCTTGCGGGTGAGACCTAAAGCCTCACCCATTTTTCTGTAGCTCGGATAACACTGATAGGTTTTGTGATCCTCACAATACATAAGGTAGTTGTATACTGCGATTTCCCCAACAGATAATCCAAGCCGCATTATTTCATTCGGCACCATATAAAAGTTTTTACACGGCTCCCGTTTTTGCGAACCGAAATACATCTAAGCACCTCTCCCAAAATCATATTCATACATAAGACCGACCAATTCTTCTTGAGTCAGATGCTCACGCAAAATTAGCCACGCCAACAACTTTGCGCCTTTGGAGTGATACTGATTTTTAAAAAGTTCATAGGCATCTATCACGGTGCTTGAGTCCAATTCATCACAAAGAATACGGCGCAATTCATTTTGATAATAGATTTTACCGAACACAATAATTTCTTCGGTGTGGGTGAGTTCGGCGAATGCCTGAACCATCAATCTGAACTCATCGGCGTCACCAAAAAGTTCGCGCACCTCTTTTGTGAAGATGCGTTCACGCAACGCCTCGAACACATCGTCTTCCGTGTACCAATAAACAATATTTTCAGTCATTGCATTTACCTCCGATCTTCTTTTTTATCCATGTCTGAAATTCTTCCTTGGGAACTACGAATCGGTTACCGATTCTCACCGCAGGGAAGTTTTTTTCGTGCATGAGTTCATAGGCGGTGGACGATGCCACGCCAAGTGTTTTTGCTACCAAGTCTGCGTTTAAGAACAGCGGTAGCTCGTCATACGATTTGATTTGTGAATGTTTCATTTTGCATTACCAGCCTTCTATAATTTATTTGACTTTCTTATTTGAAAACGCAGAGCCTGCGTTTTGTTTTCTACCGCTGTTTTGAGATTTACAGCGGAGTGTTGTCTGCAATGAGCACCTGTCATCGCTCCTTTCCTGAATAGTAAATTCGCCCCTACCTTAAAAGTGGGGGCAGTATTTATATTGCGTATTATTAGGTTTTGTGATATACTGAAAATAAATCGGGGTGAAATAGATGCAGGTTAAATATCAGATTTTCAGATTGTCAGCGAAAAGTTTAATGGGATACACTGAAAACAGTGGGCGTACTACTTTTGAATGCAGATATAAGCTCTCCAAACCTCAAACCGACAAATGCAAGATATATACTGCAACACATGAGCAGGAAGATAATGCATTGTTCTTTCAGATAATGTGTCAGCTGCACGGTGAGAATTTCAAAACACCTACCGATAAAAAATTAATAACCGACCTTTCGGATATTATTTGCATCGTAGATTTTGAAGGCATCTTTGACCGAAATTCATCATCACAAAAATATGCCGACATGCAGAACAAAGCAAAGAGTATGTTTTCCGAAGACGGAATTGGTTTGGATTTGGGTGCAGGATATTATAGGTATTTTCCTTTTGAACGCTCGGCAAGTATGAGCCGTAAATCTCAGCTGACATTTATTCGTGATGACTTTTATTATCCTGTCCGTAAGCGTATTATGATGGGTATGGAGCTTGAGACATGTCAGTTGTCTAAGCTCTACGCATACAACGGACTGATGCTTTCAAGCGGTAAGCGTGTAGATAATATAAATATAGATAAGCCGCACCGAGTTATTGTAATAGACAATCCCGAGTATACCCTGAAAGATGTTCCGGTCATTACCGTTAAGGACGTAACCGGTGAAGGCAATGTTCGCAAATATGAGCGAGTGGAAACGGTTGATGATGTAACCATTACCGCCTTTGACGGTGAAGGTCTTATTTCAAAGGAATACGCAAAGAAATTGGACGAGGCATTCTGCGGTGAGCATATACATACCTCGTTTCAAATTCGGATGCCCTATGTCAAGGGTATGCTTCATCAGGTGGATTTTAAGGATTTTTTATCCTCTGCCGGCGTTGAAACCATAACAGATATTTACGGTAAAACACATTCCGTTTATGATGTGGATATTATTCTTACCAAGAGTATGTTTAAAGGTTACAGTTGGCTGAAAGAATCAAATATGACTTGGGAAGATTATTGGAATGCTTTCCGCAAATATAACCACGCTTTATATATCACCAATGTGAGCAATGTCATACCGAAGGAGCACACAGAGCTTAACTATCAATTTATAAGCACCCTTGACATAAGTGATAATGAGTTCCGCCCTGCAGATTTACCGGACGGTTGGGATCATTCTCCGTATGATGATGGGCGCGAGTGGCTAACAAAAAGAACCGAGGCCGAATATTATAATCTTTGCTGTGATGAAGAATACCGCCTTAATTATTTTCTAAAAGTATTGGGTATTCGCGGTTATGATAAAAGCAGTCGGCGGTATAAACTTGCTCGGATATTAAAGAAAAACCCGCTATTTATAAACGAGTTTGTCTATCACGATGAACTGAAAACTCGGGCGGATAAAATTTGTGATAACTATGCTATCGGTACTATTCTGGTTGAGGGTGACAACCGTTTCCTTTCGGGAGACCTGATAGAGTTTTTATACTGGCTTTTAAATGACGATCGTAAAAAGAAAAAGAGCCACCGTGTGTTTGACACAGTGGCAAAGAAAAATAAATTACAGCCCTTTTCATTTCACGCTCCGGGTTCAAAATACAAAAGCGGACAGGTTTGCACACTTCTTCGCAATCCCCATATTGCTCGAAACGAAGAGGTGCAGCTGCGCGTTCATACCGAATTTGTTAAAAGAGATAATATGCGCAACTACTATCTTAAACAGCTCACGGATGTTGTTATGATAGATCCTCGCATTCTTGCAGCCGAGCGTTTGGGCGGTGCCGATTATGACGGAGATATGATTCGTACTATTTCCGATCCGCTTGTTAATGAATGCGTCAGCCGTAATTATTCAAACGCCGACCTTGACCACCGCAGTAATATACCGTTGCTTATTATCCCATCTGCTGAACCGCAGATTCGTAAAGTTAATGACTGTTTAGCTCGGTTTGAAACTATACGAAACACCTTTTCTTCCCGTATCGGTCAGATTTCCAACACCGCACTCGACAGGAGTATTATCGCTTATAATGAAAACTCTACCGCCGAGGAGCGTGAGCGCTGCCGCAGGGAAGTGGAAACCTTGGCTATTCTTACAGGCCTTGAAATCGACTCGGCAAAGAGCGGGATAAAGCCTGACCTTTCGGAGTATTTAGGAAACGGTACTACAGAGAGAAGTATATTTTTAAAATACAAAAATCTGCAGGAAAACAAGGATGTGTCTACCGCTTGGTATCAGCCTTCCAATAAAAAGAAAATGAAGGGACTGATTGAAACTACCGATTGGGACAGCGTTACATCTAATGTTGAGCGTATGCCGTATCTCGCGCACAAGTTAAAAGAAAACACCGCACCTATCAAGCCAAAAACAATCCCTGACAGTGAATTGTTTTCTTTTGCGGTTATGCCGGAATGGAAGGATACGCTTGACCGTGAATTACTTTCTTGGATGGACAGTCTTATTTCCGATTATAACGAAGCGCTTAACCACATCCGCAGGAGCAGAGCTCCCATAAAAACCGGACGGCGCCAAACTGATATTGAGCGAATTCTTTATTGCCGCGGACAAGAGCTGCAATATAATTCCGAGTCGCTATATTCTGCTTTTGCGGATATAGAAGCAGATTATATTACTATTATCCGTGAGGCTATTATTAATGAAAAATGGCACCTGATGGAAAAAGAGGAACGATACGACTTTGTGAACCGACATTTTCCTGATTCGGATTTCAGATGGTATTTCGATTTGCTTTGTGATTTCCGTCACGGAGGTTACCGTCTGCTCGGCGATCTTATCTGCGATATTGATGATGAAAATAAATCCGAAAAGCGAAAAGAGCTTCACCGCGAATGCGACAGCAGGGAGCTTTACGCTATGATAGACGGTTATCTTAACAAGCCGCCCGCAGAGCCGTTCCGTGAGGCTGTGATTCGTACCTGCCTTGAACTTATTGAAAACAAGATAAAGCCGAGTGATGCCGTGCAGTATGCCGTTGCTCTCGGCAACCGCAAATTTATGTGGGATGTGCTTTGCGATTATGTTGAAGAGAATGTTTTGAAAAAGGGGAAGAGCCGTGCTTAACGAAAAAGAGGAATTTTTATCTTATACGGGTGTTCCTGTATATTCATCGGTAAATAAGCAGGACTATTCATATCTGGGCAGGATTGCCTTTGCCACAATTCTCGATTTTGAGGGACTCCCGCGAATTTTCAGCATTATTGCACGGGGTTATATGTACGGCGGCAGAGAACCGAATACAGACCGTGCCCGCAAGGCTTTATGTGCTTGGTGCAGTATTCCCGATAAAAAAGAAAATGCCACCCGTGAAGAGTGGCAGTATAAAAGTGATTTTCGTGAGCTGCACGGTGAATTTCCCGAGCTTGTGACTAAGGACGGACAAGGTTGGTTTTACCGACATGTTCACGGTGTTGCAGATTATATTTTAAATAGCCCCGATAAAACAAGTAAATCTGCACACGAAAATGCAGTAAGCATTAAAAACGGATTTGACCGCGAGTGGCGAAACAAGGTAATTCAATTTCAAATCCCTATCTTTTCAGAGAATACCAAAGGCGCGTGGATTGTACGTTTTGATGATATGATTGCCGACGCTTTGGAATTGGGAGAGCTGAAGGTTTATCCCGAGCAACTTCCAAAGGATATATCTGATAAAATTTCCGCCGCCGTTCCCGAGCATCTGCAAGAAAAGGTATCCTATCTTGTAGCCTATTATCTTGCGCACAAGCCGGACGACAGCGATTGGGTGGTTATGCCTGTAGTTTCCTTTGACGCATTTTTTGGCGGCACTACCTTCAGCAAGAAGATTTTAAGTCAGCTACCGAAGAATATTATTATCCGCGACAGAACAGGCTACGGCGTCAGCAGATATAAGGTGTCGCAGGAATTGATATGGGAAGAATTAGAACGCCGCGAATTACAGAAGATTTACGGGAAGTAAATCGGCTTTTTTTCTTTGGTTAAGGCATAGTATTATATTCTCTATAAAAAGGCTCTCATATTTTGGTACAAACCAAAATCCCCTTCAGATGTTATCCCCGAGTTTATGCCTTTAGACACGTTTGCGCGAAGTGCAAACCAAATAACCACCCGCTATGCGTGTGAGTGTCAAAATTTACACAACAAAAAATTCTCCAAGGTAGTGCAATAAGGTTGTTCAAGTCTTAGAGAACTACTAAAGGCAAGTAATCTACGGAAAGATAAAAGCCGACATAGGACAAATACTGAGAAAACTATGTGAATGGAAAGGAGTAGAGATAGTAGAGATAATAGAAGCAGAAGCTTGTCCAGACCATATACATTTGCTGGTGTCAGATGAAACGGTACAAGGTGGATATTCGAAATGTACCTTGGTGTGATGTTAACCCAAGAGATTGCCCGGGAACTGTCTCGGCGTGGTATTCCAACCAAAAACGGCAAGGATAAATGGAAATTAACCAAGATTTCATATATGCTCTCTAATTAGAAATATATCAGTGACAGTAAATATCAGAAAACCTACCGTGACACAACTGTACCGTTCAGGCAATTCAAGAACCGCGGCGAGGAAGATGTGTACTGCGCTACCGATACCCATCCGGCGATCATAGATAAAAAAACTTTTGAAAAGGCATAATTCCTGTTATTAAGCCATTAAACCCGGGATCAATCTGCAATTCCAATAATCCCAACTATATTCCCACTTCGATGCACTAAATCGTGTCCAACGGAAAGAAGGTGATCTTTGAACAATAGGTACGTATCCTGTAAGTCTGTATGTGCAGTCTTTCTCCAAATCAAGCAGTAGTAAGGACATTAAGAACGGAAACGGGTTTGCTTACAAATCGGCAAGCGGTTTTAGGTTGTTTTGAACTACAACAGAATCGTTTTCGACATTGGTATTGCAAGAATAGGAACGTGATATTAAAACATGCTTTTGATCTAGAGATGTGCTGTTACGCCATTCTGTGGGAGTGACAGAGGTGATTTTTTTAAATGCCCGGTTAAAGCTTCGCACATTATTGTACCCACATTGAAAAGAAATGTCTATAATGCGAAGTGAGGGGTTACCGTTAAGCATATTTGCAGCCTTTTCAATCCGTATGTATTCGAGGTAATTCTGAAAGGTAGTTCCGGTATACTTTTTGAACAGGGTTGAAAAATAACATGGACTCAGATTTAAAACAAGGGCGGCATCTTTTAATGTGATAATCTCCGAATAGTTCTCGTCAATAAATTTTAAAACTTCTTTAATATGTTCTGACGCTTTGACTGCGGAATGATCGCATACAGGGGCTTCGGTGCCGGTTATGCAGAAGCGCTGCAAAGAAAACCAAAGCACTCCTATCAGATTCCGAACAATTTCGCGGTATCGGGATCGCTGCAATTTCATTTCCGCTGAGACCGTATCAAATACTTTTTCGGTTAAAGAGTCAAGACCGATTGATTTCAAACGTTCGGCAGATAAAAGACAGCTTTTCGTTCTGTTATCGTAAGAATCGAATGAAATCACCTTTGGGTCAAATAAAATAAATTCCAAAAGATTGTCCATAAGGTAGGAGTCACTGTAATGTACGTCCTCGCTCGCACAGATTAACAAATCTCCGCTTTCGGCTACGTATTCCGTTTCACCTATCGTGATGGCAGCTTTGCCATCACGCACATATATCAGCTCAATCTCGCTGTGCCAATGCGTCGAAAAGCTCATGTTTCTGTATTTACAGTAAAAAACCTTAAATCCGGATTGGTACCGACGTATTTCATGAAAAGCTTTCAAAGCAGCATCTCCTTTCGTTGTTATATATCAGTATACAATTAATCGAAAGATTTGTCTATATAATAATTAAAAAGTACGAGAAAATAGTGTAAATACTATGGTATAATGTGAATTGATCGGAAAGGAGAGCTGTAAATGAAAACAACACCTCGCATTTTAGTAGTCGGAAGCTGTGTGATGGATTTAATTGTCGGAACCGAACGGTTTCCTCAAAGCGGAGAAACGGTAATAGGTCATTCGTTCAGTACCGCGCCCGGAGGAAAGGGTGCAAATCAGGCGGTGCAGGCGGCGAAGTTGGGTGCAGAGGTCACAATGGTCGGCAAGGTCGGAAACGACGGCTTCGGAAAGGACTTGATTGAATCGCTGAAAGAGTCCGGAGTGTCAGTAAAATATGTGATGCGTACGGATGAAGCGCCCAGTGCGGTGGGCAATGTTCAGCTCGAAACGGCAGCTGAACATACGGTTAACAGAATTTGCGTAGTTCCGGGAGCCAATATGAAAATAAAGGTTGAAGATGTCGCATTTTTGAAAAATGAGATTTCAAAGTATGATCTGGTTATCCTGCAGCTTGAAATACCAATGGAAATAAATTGTGAGGTCGCGCGTTACGCTTATTCTGCAAATGTTCCGGTAATGCTCAATTCGGCTCCGTTCACACAAATTCCGGAGGAGTTGCTCAAGTGCCTTGCATATATATCGCCTAATGAGCATGAAGCGGCGCTTATGACGGGAATAAAAATAGGTAGCATACAAGAAGCAGAGACCGCGGCGGATATTATTAATAAAATGGGCATTGAAAATGTATTGATCACATTAGGCAGTGCAGGTGCTGTTATGAAAAATAGGGATGTATTTATTCACAGTCCCTGCGTTGATGATATCAATGCGGCAGATCCGACGGCGGCGGGAGACAGCTTTGTGGCAGCGTTTTGCGTAGCAGTGTGCGCCGGTTTAAAGCCGAAGGATGCGTTAATGTTTTCAAACTATACGGCGGCGCTGACGGTTTCGCGGATCGGAGCGCAGCCGAGCCTGCCCACAATTAACGAAGTAAAAGCATTGATGGAAAAACACGGAGCAATAGGCAAAGATTTAAAGGATCTATTATTTTGAAGGAGCGTTGATATGAAATGAAAGAAACAGATATTTTTTTAAAAGCCGTAAAGGATGAAACAGAAAAATTTATTGACAGTGCGGATATTTCGTTATATGAAAAAGCGGCACGGTTGATTTGTGACAGCGAAGCCAATGGCGGCCGACTTCATATAACGGGAATCGGTAAGCCCGCCCATATTGCCGGATATATAGCTTCCTTAATATCCTCTACCGGAACGCCGGCATACTTTCTGCACGGCACCGAGGCCGTACACGGCTCGTGCGGTCAGTTGAATAAGGGAGATGTTGTAATTTGCATATCTAACAGCGGAGAAACAGCCGAAATGAAAAGTACGGCAATAGCTATCCGCAATAACGGCGGAAGGCTTATCGCCGTGACGGGGAATCCCGATTCGTGGTTGGCGACCTACTCGGACGTACATCTCCCGGCTCATACCGATAACGAGGGAGGACCCCTGAACCGTGCCCCCAGGACCTCCATTTTAGCCGAAACAATCTGTTTGCAACTACTCTCTGTTATTCTTCAGACTAAATGCAATTTAACTCCTCAAGATTATGTGCTTCGTCATCCGGGAGGGACTTTGGGCCGGCTTCGTGAAAACGAAAAATAATTTTCAAGCCTATTGTTTTCGATCTTATAAAGCAAAAATCCATCATTTTTAAAAACGGTCATACTAAGCTGTTGATCGCAGGAAAATGAACAATACAATTTGATAATTTATGATAAACATCTAATTAATCGAATAGTCGAATTTTTTAAAAAAACTCGGCTATTCGATTTTTTGTAATGATTTATATATATATATTATGCAAATATTACGAACAAATTGGTTATGATTATGAAAGCCAATAATAATTCAAGATTTTGGAGTTCAACAATAATTGTTAATAAAGCGGCTATAAATGATATTGAAAAAAAGAAATTGTTATGTTATTCTTATATAAAATAAAGTTTGTATGATTTGCAAATAAAACATTTGGCCGATTTTTGTCATAATAATTGTTGAATGTCGTAACGTTTATAAACATTTCGAGAAAGTCGGCTACTCAAAATTTATCGAAATTGGTATAGCCAAATCAAAGATTTGATGACGAAACAGTGCGACTAAGCTCTATTCGACTTGCAATAACTATTATAATAAAGCGGAGGGTTATTATGGCAAGATCAGGGGATAAACCGGAAAAAAGAAAAGCAATAAAAAAGAATCTCTATATGAATCGGTATTTATACCTGATGCTGTTGCCGGTTGTATTGAATTTTATAATATTTCATTATATTCCCATGGGCGGAATTTTAATGGCGTTTGAAAATTATAATCCTTTTAAAGGAATATTCGGAAGCGAATGGGTCGGATTCGATAATTTTAAGAAATTGTTCGGATCATATTACTTTTGGTCGTTGCTGTCAAATACCCTCCGTCTCAGTATAAAATCAATTTTAATCGGTTTTCCCGCGCCGATAATTTTCGCACTACTGCTCAACGAAATGCGTGCAAAGAGCTTCAAAAAAACGGTACAAACCATTTCGTATTTGCCGAATTTTATTTCTCTTGTTGTTGTGGTATCTCTGGTAAAGCAGTTTTTGTCGGTAGATACCGGAATTATCAACCGAGTAATAGAGGCGTTGGGAGGAGAACGCATAAGCTTTTTGTCCGATCCAAATTGGTTTGATACAATTTATATTTTGTCGGATCTTTGGCAGGGAGTCGGGTTTTCCGCTATTATATATATTTCTGCTATATCCGGAATAGATCAGGGTCTTTATGACGCGGCTGCGGTAGACGGTGCAGGCAGGATTCGAAAAATATGGTATGTTACTCTACCGAGCATTACCCCTACGATATCCGTCATGCTCATTTTGCGGCTCGGATCAATATTGAATGTGGGGTGGCAAAAGATTATGTTATTACAAAACGGACTTACGAAGGATGTTTCGGATGTAATACAGTTATTTGTTTATGAACGCGGTCTTCAAAATGCGGATTTCGGCTTTGCAACTGCGGTGGGACTGTTGCAATCATTGATAGGGTTTATTTTAATAATTGTTTCAAATAAAATCAGCAAAAAGTTTTCGGATACTGGAATTTTCTGATTATGATCAAAAATACGAAAGGACTGTATATTGAATGTTGAAACGTTCCGGCCTTAATAAACGCGGACCGTTTGATATTGTTTTTGATGGATTGATATATCTTTTCATGTTGCTGTTTTTTATTATTGTTGCCTATCCAATTTTATATGTGTTGGCGCTTTCCTTCAGCAGCAGAGAGGCGGTATTGAACAACGAGGTTTACATAATACCGGTGGGCTTTAATTTTGATAATTATAAATTGGTTCTAAAGCATGAATTTTTGCCCAAGGCATTTTTAAATTCCGTGTTTTATACCGTGTTCGGCACATTATACTCAATGATACTTACAATATTAGGGGCATACGCGCTTTCGCGGAAAAACTACTTCGGTCGCGATTTCATAATGTTTTTGATAGCGTTTACTATGATGTTCGGCGGCGGCATGATCCCCTCGTATATGCTTATAAAAAATCTGGGTCTTCTTAACACAAGATTAGCATTGATAATCCCATTTGCGGTGAGCCAGTATAATTTGATAGTTATGCGTACTTATATGCAGCAGATACCGTCGGCAATAGAGGAATCCGCCAAACTGGACGGTGCAAATGATTTTGTAATTCTGTTTCGGATTTTTGTGCCTATGTCTAAGCCGGTAATTGCGACGATCACATTATTCTATGCCGCCGGACAGTGGAACGATTTCTTCAGCGGCTTGATTTATCTGGACGATAAAAATAAATTTCCGTTGCAGTTGGTTATAAGAGATCTTCTAATTACGCAAAACGATGCTACGTTAAATCAGGGTCTGGCCGCTCAGCAGGGTATGCCGTCGCTGACGCCGGGAGGCTTCAGAGCCGCCATTGTTGTGGTAACGGTGTTGCCGTTGCTTGTGGTTTATCCCTTTATCCAGAAGTATTTTGTTAAGGGTGTAATGCTCGGCTCTATAAAGGGCTGAGTTAATATAAAAATTCAGGAGGAATATTTATGAAGTTTTATAAGCGTTTTTTTTGTTGCTTTATGGCTGTATTGCTTGCGGCGGCGACCCTTGCTTCCTGCAAATCGGATAAGGATACCGATTCACAATCGTCCGGTATCTCCGGCGGCGAAGCGATTAAGGATGCCGAGCTGGATTTCAGTAACGACAAGGAAATAACCGTCACGGTTCTGACTAACGATTATGTTTCCGAGCCGATCAGCGGAGATCAGTTAATTTTAAAAGAGCTTTCCAAAAGGACAAAGGTCAATTTTGAATTTCAGGTTGTTCCAAGCGCCGATTACACAACAAAGCTTAATACACTTATTTTTTCGGGAAGAATGCCTGATTTTGTCAATGTTGTTTCACCTGATTTGGTGAGCAATTATTTCGGCGACGGTGTTTTTACAAGATTGAACGAATTGATCGATACCTGCGGAAAAAGCCTGAAAAAGTGCATTGACAAAATTGAAGGTATGGATAAAAATCTGAAGGATAATGATGGAAATATATGGTTTTTACCCCGAATAGATACATCGGGTCTTAATACCATGTATATAATCAATAAAAAGTTTTTGGACCAATGCAAATTAAGCGTTCCGACCACTACTGATGAATTATATAATTGCCTCAAAGCGTTCAAGAGTCTCGGCAATAATGTTATACCTCTCGGCGCCGGATATGCCACATCGCTCGAAATGCCGATTTTTAACGCATTCGGAACAAGCTACAGCACAAGATGGTTATATATAGACAATGAATATTTGTATGTTCCTTACGAACACGGCGACAGGGTAAAGGCTGCTCTTATGTTCCTTAATAAATGCTATTCCGAGGGTTTGATCGACAAAGAATATTACGCACTTTCAAACGATGACGCTTTCACTAAAATGGAGTCCGGTAATCTCGGTGTATTTAACTGCTGGCAGGACGGCGTTCCCGGTTGGATGGAGGGCAACGAGGATAATCCGGGGCTTAGCTATGTGCCGCTTTACCCGCTTTCCTCTGAATTCGGTCAGGGCATTACATCACGCAGAAGCCCTCTGAGCGGATACTATGCAATTTCATCAAATTCCAAGTATGCCGACAGAATCGTAAAAACGGTCAATTATATGTGTACCGATGAGGGCATCGAGCTGATGAATTGGGGAATAAAGGGCGATACATATACTGTAGACTCAGACGGAAACAAAAAATTCACTGATAAAATTATGAAATATGATAATAACGATCCCGTTAACGGACGCCGTCATTATGGAATGGATCAAGTAAACTTTATAAACTTCATGGATATTATGTCTTGGGCGCAGACTGTTGAAGATCCTTTACCGGAGGTAATGAAAAATCTCGAAAAATACTATATTCCGGATCAGCCAAATATTATTCTTTCTTCAAAGGACAGCGATAAGGTGGCGCAGATAATGGCGGATGTTGATAAATATGTCACTACCTGTTATCAGCAATTCATATGCGGTCAGCTTAACTTTACCAGCGATTGGGAAAACTTTCGTTATCAAATGAAGAAAATGGGTGTTGAGGAGGCCATATCAATTAAACGCGAAGCCTTCAAAAAATGGAATGCCAGATAAAATGTTTATAATCTCCGTCATGCCGCTTTTCGGAGATTTCATTACCTATTTACACTTGACGCTTTAGCGGAGGAATGGAGATTAATATGAAAGCATATTACAGAGACGGTAAAAAATATGTGCCCTATAATCTTGCATGGGATAATATGCCGATAGATCTTTCGTTTCTTTATAGCGAAGAAAAGCCTGCAGGCAAACACGGTTTCTTAAAGGTTGATGGGGATCACTTCGCCTTTGAGGACGGCACGGAAGCAAGATTTTTCGGAGTGAACTTTAACAGCGGAGCAAATTTCCCGACGCATAAGCACAGTGAAATGGTGGCTGAGCGTTTGGCGCAAACCGGTATTAATTTGGTACGTTTTCATCAAATGGATGCCGAGTGGTCGCTTCCCAATTTGTTTCAGAGTACGCGCGGCAGATTTTTGGAGAATACGCGGACATTGGACGCGGAGTCTCTTGACCGTCTTGATTATTTAATCTATTCTCTGAAACGGCAGGGTATATACATTTATATGGATATGCTTACATACAGGCGCTTTAAAACCGGCGACGGTATGCATTGTTCGGAGAAGGTATTGGATTCGGCTAAACCTTATGCAAATTTCGATCCGATGCTTATAGAATTGCAAAAAGAATTTGCAAGACAGTTATGGACTCACGAAAATCCTTACACAAAGCTTAGGTATAAAGATGAGCCGGCCATTGTGCTTACCGAGATATTGAACGAGAACGATCTTTTTCACCCTAAGCTTTTCAAAATCGTTTGTGAGCCTTACCGTACAGATTTGGAAAACCGTTATAGATGCTGGGCGAAGGAGCGCGGCATCGACCTTTTGAGTCAAAGCATCGATTTTGAAGAGCCAGACGATAATATTCTTGAGTTTTTTAAGGAGATCACCGTTTCTTATTACAGGGATATGATGTCATGCTTGCGCGATATCGGCGTGCGTATTCCAATTACAGGAACAAACTGGGCGAATACACCCGATTTGTTTGCGGTTCAGCTGGTTACCGATTTTACGGATTCTCATACATATTGGGCTCCGAATTTCGGAGATCAGAGGAAATTTTCAAACCGAATGATGACCTCTGAACCGAATACATTTATTGATGTTTTATCGCTTTCAAGAGCACTTGACCGTCCGTTTTTTGTTTCCGAATGGGATGAGCCGTGGCCTTATGAATGGCGTGCGGAATCGCCGCTTTTTCTGTCGGCGGTAGGCGCTATGCAGGGATGGTCTGGGTTTGCTATCCATACATACAGATACGGCACCAATGAAAACGAATCGGTTACAGGAAAAATTGGTAGAGATATTGTTATAGGAAATTCCTTCTATCGCGGAATATTCGATACATACAACGATCCTGCGAAGTACGGTTTGTTTTATGCGGCAGCATTAATGTTCCGGAGAGGCGACATATCCGAAAGTGAGCATAGGGTTGCGGCACAACTCGGAGATCTTAAGAATAAGGAGATGGGAATGAAGCCTTATTCGGAAATTCCGGCTATACCGCTTTCCTGCGAAAAGAGCAAATTCGGCTTTTTAACAGATGGGGTTGCGGCAGTCCAGGACGAAATTGTTCCGTGGGATAAGCCTAATCAGGAGCTTGAGGACGGATGCGTGACCTCGGATACGGGAGAGCTGTTTAGAAACTGGAAAAAGAAATACGGAACTATTGATACGCAAAGGACAAAGGCGGTTTACGGTATGATCGGTAAGCAGAGCAGTATAGAGCTTAACGGTCTTACAATAGAAGCGGACAGCGATTTTGCCACAATATCGTTGAGTAGCCTCACGGATAAAGAAATTTCACACTCCGCTAATATCCTTCTGACAGCAGTCGGACGCGCTGATAATTCCGGAAGCGTATTCAGCCCTGATCATACTTCTCTGCTCGATTCGGGGAAAGCCCCAGTCGAATGCGAGGTTATTAAGGCAAAAATCAAGTTAAAAACTGACGTTTCACCGATGAGAATTTGGTCGGTAGATGATGAGGGTTATCTTATGGGGATCATACCGTCTGAACATAATAACGGAATATTGGAATTTGAAATAGGAAATATGCACGAGTCAATTTATTACCTGATTCAAAAGCAGTAGACTTAAGACAAGCGTGAAAGAGACATTTCGTCTTTTCGAATTGCATTATTGTAATATATGGATGTTTCGGCGGTATAAAGGTGATCAGCTTGAAAAATCACGCTAAACACAATATAGGGACAGTGTTCTGCTCGCCGTTTGTTTACAAAAAGGCAACCGTGGAATATGCCGGTATAATCTCCATCGACCGTTAATGGAGATTTCATATCCTATTTACACTGATGATTTAGCGGCAGAATGGAGATTAATATGTACGATTATTTGCTCGCAGGCTGGGCGAGCACGGATATAACGCCGTGTAAACGTGTTTCGCTTCAGGGACAAAATTATGAACGGATATCGGAGGGCGTGCATGATCCGATATATGCAACCGCCCTTGCATTGCAAAAAGGAAATGTTCAGGTGATTATGGTTGCCTGCGATCTGATTGTTATCCGCCGCCCGTTACTGCTCAAGGTGAGAGAGCTTGTTGCTACAAAACAAATCGAAATTTCACCGGAGAGTATTTTAATAAATTCAATTCACACGCATACGGCTCCGTATTATTCGGACTGTGATATGAAACCCGAATTTGACGAATGTAACTGGCATGAATGGGAGAAGGTACCCGAAAATGACTTTTGCTCTCCGACTGCTTATTTTGATTTTCTTGCCGAAAAGCTGGCTGATGCTGTTTGCAGCGCATGGTTATTGAGAAAACCGGCAAAGATTGGTACAGCGTTGGGACATGCAGCTATAGGCTACTGCCGCCGTGTTTTATACAAAAACGGAAGCGCGGCAATGTACGGACGTACCGATACTGATGGCTTTGACAAAATTGAGGCAGGATGCGATCACGGCGTGGAACTGATGTATTTTTTCAATGCGGAGGATAATCTTACGGGGGTAATTGTAAATGTTGCCTGCCCGTCACAGGTGGTGGAATTAAAGAAGCTGATTTCCGCTGATTACATCGGAGCGGCAAGGAGAAAAATAAAAGAAAGATTAGGTAAGAATGTCTTTGTTCTTCCGCAGATAAGCGCAGCCGGAGATCAGTCTCCGCGTGATTTGATTCGCCGAAAAAATGAAAGCGCAATGTTCGAATTTGAAGGCGTTGAGGAATTGGGTGACCGCTTAGCGGATGCAGTTTGCCGCGAGTATAAGTGTCTGAGGAATATACAGAAAAGCCCGGTATTAAAGCATACGGTTAAAAATATTGATTTACCGATCAGGCGTGTGAGCGAAGCCGAGATAGAATGGGCAACAAAGCGCCGAGAGGAAATCAATGGAGAAAGCGATCCGCCGCTGTTTGATATTCTGAACAGCGAAAGTATTCTTGAGCGCGCGAAAATGCAGGAAACGGTTTCTGCTTTTGATATGGAAATGCACGTAATCCGCCTGGGCGACGCTGTATTTGCCAGCAACTCGTTTGAACTGTTTATAGAATACGGGCAGCGGATAAAAGCACGCTCAAAGGCCGATCAGACATTTTTAATTCAGTTGTGCGGCGCTGACGGAGTTTACTTGCCGACGGAAAGCGCCATTAAGGTCGGCTCCTACGGCGCGGCGGTGTTTTCAGGAACAGTCGGGTATGAGGGCGGAAATATGCTGGTCGAGGAAACAGTGACGGAAATAAACTCTCTATGGGAATAGGAGCGTCTCTATCATTATAAAGAAAGGAAACGGCAGATTTCTTTGTTTGAATACGGGAGATTACGCTGTATGGGTTTAAAAATGAAGTCATATAAACCGATTAGGATTATAACTGTGCTTGTTTTGGTAATTAACCTGTTGATTTTGTCAGGCTGCAACAGCACAAACGGATCGTTGGCAGAAAGCGACGGAAAAAACGACAGCTCGTCTCAATCGGGGGCAACGGGACTGAGCATAGGATTCGGCAAGGTAGATATCACTCCGGAAACGCCTATTCAACTGAGGGGTCAGAATTATGATAGGGTGGCAACAAGCGTAAAAGATCCGCTGTATGCTACTGCCGTGGCAATGGAATCTGATGACTCGACAATGCAAGCGGTAATAGTATCGGTAGATAATATTATAGTTGACAGTTGGGGATTGATCGAGGCCGTTCGGAAATACACAGACGGCAAAATGGAAGGCTTTAAGGATACAACCAATATACTGTGCTTTGCTACGCATACGCATACCGGACCGTGGTCGTACACATCGGAGTATTTCCCACCTCCCGGCAATGTTGCAATGAGCGGCGACGATTACCAGAAGTGGATGGCAAGTAAGGTTGGAGACGCGGCAATATCCGCGTGGAATGACCGTAAGTCCGGTGCGGTTTCAAGCATAGTCGGTCAATCCGAAACAGGATGGTGCCGAATAGCCCGTTTCAATAACGGTAAGGATACTATGTACGGAGACCCCAATCTCAGCACATTTGTTGAGTTTATCTCCGGTAACGATCACCATTTAAATCTGCTTTACTGTTATCAGGGAGACGAGCTGAAGGGCGTAATGCTGAATCCGACATTCCCATTTCAGAGCTGTGAAACAGAAACGGAGATCAGCGCGGATATAACCGGAAGAATAAGGGAAAGATTTCCCGAGCTGTACATATTGCCGATTATAAGTGCGGCGGGAGATATGTCGCCGTATAATACCGAGAAGGGTTCAATCGGCTCACAGATGGGCTTTGCTAACCGTGACAAATACGGAGATATTATATCAGACGAGATAGAAAAGTATATAAAGAACGGCGTAGCAAAAGAAAAGCGAGAGAAAAAGCTTGTTACCGAGCACCTCGTAAAGGAAATAAAGGTGGAGCGCACATTGCAGTACGGAGGAAGCAAGCTTTCGGTGGAATTGCACGCGCTGAGACTCGGAAAGACGGTTCTGGTGAATAACCCGTTTGAGTTATATTTGGATTACGGGCTTGCAATCAAAGCGGAAAGCACGGCGGAGGTAACATGGATAGGGCAGTTGTCGTCTAATCCGTATAATTATGCCGGAGATTGCCTGTATCTGCCCAGTAAGTTTGCAGAGGAGGGAGGTGCTTACGGTGCGGCAAGCTCACAGGTAGGATCTGCGGGCGGCGCACAGTTAGTAAAGGAAACGACGGCGTTGATCAATGAGATAATGAAAAGCGGAACGACGGAGGTTTATGATTGCGTTGCCAGATCGGATAATATTGTGACAAAGGGCAGTTGTACCGAGGAACACGACGCAGGAGCTTACGGACGAAGCCGGACGGTAATGAAGGAAAAAGGAGCGGAAATAAGCTTTACCTTTAACGGAACAGGTGTAAAATGGTACGATTCGGCAGGATCGGATAAGGGAATAGCCCAAATATATATAGACGGAGAGCTTTACGGAGAAACAGACGCATACAATTCCATATTGCTTTATCAGCATGAGATGCTCCGCATTACCGGACTTAAGGACGGAGAGCATACCGTTAAGATTGTTTGTACCGATGAAAAGTCGGAAGCGTCATCGGATTGTAAGGTGGGCGCGGATTTCTTTGTGACAATAAAACAGTAATTGTCCGCACAGAGTTAATGCCTCAGCTTCTATGCAGAATATTTTATAATTAAAAAAGGAGTGGGATTTTATGAAAAAAGTACTTGAACGAACGAAAAAAAGGGTCTTGGCTGTCCTGATTTCCGCAGGAGTGATTCTCGGATCATTGGCTGCTTACACAGTTGCAGCTGCCGATGAGGGTGAATTAACCAATCTTGCGCTCGGAATGCCGGTAACTGCATCCGATTCTATGGCCACCGACTATGACGGCGGAAAGTATTACGGTCCCGAGCGTGTGACGGACGGAGTGAAAACGCTTGAGGACGATCAAAGCTTTTGGGGAGTTAATGCTGGTAAAGACGTGGGCTCATGGCTTAAAATAGACCTGCTTACACCGCAGACCGTTGATAACCTGAAAATAGATTACCGCCGGGTAAACATCGGGAACGGATTATACAGAACATTTTATACTCCCCAAAATGTTACCGTGCAGGTGAGCAATACCGGCAACGACGGCGATTGGAAAACAGTGGTAAGCAAATCAAACAATATCCCGGCTGATTGGGCGGATGTTGCCGCAACCACGGTGTTCGACTATCAATATAAATTGCCGGATAATACAACAGCGCGGTATGTGCGAGTACTGTTTGAGGACGGCGGAGACTCCGACGGAATAGTACAGATTTCAGAAATAGAGGTTAACGGATATGGCTCTCAGCGCGTTAATTTGACACTGAACAAGATCGCAGAAGCCTCAAGCTGTGCGGAGGAAGGCTGGACGGCAGATAAAGCTATAGACGGCGTTCTTTCGAAAGCCAGCGGTTGGAGTTCGGGAATCAAGGCATATACATATGTGGGAGACGCTTATAAAGCAGAAATGGAACAGGTTGAGGAATGGCTCAGCATTGATTTAGGCGCATTATGCGAATTGGATGACGCAGTTATTTCATATAAACGCGAGGCTGTTACCGACACAATAGATCGTTTCAGAGCCGTACCTAAGTATATTACAATTCAGGTTAAGGAAAAGCTTGCCGATGAGTGGAAAAACATTGTTGTTCGCTCGGATAACGTTCCGGCCTCGTGGAGCTATACAACACAAAGCGATTTAGGGCTTCGCACATATGCGTTAAACGGCGTTAGTGCCCGTTATGTGCGTGTTCTGGCAAACGGCAGCTCGGACGACGGCATCAGAGGTGTTCAGCTTACCGAGGTTATGGTTTACGGAACCAGCGGAGCAAAGCCGGAGGTGACCGGGGCTCTTAGCCTTACGGGTGTTTCTGCAACAAGGCAGTCGCTTAAAAAAGCAGTTGTCAAATTTACATCGAATATGCCGGGTACGGTTTATTATGCGGTTGCGGTAGCCGGGGCGAATGAGCCGACCGTAGACACATCGGGCGCCGGAACGGCAATTATTAAGGGCGCTAATACATTAGAGATCTCCAACCTTTCCGGCTCGGGAGCAAAGGAAATTTATATTGTTGCCAAGAATGAGGATGGCGAGGTTTCGAATACGGTAAAGGTTCCGATTGATGCCGTAAGTATTAAAATGATTTCCAAAGGTATGACTACAAAGGCTTCCTCGGAGCTTGATGTTAATTTAGGCTCCAATAAAGTTAACGACAGCATAGGAATTAAAGATACCGATCAGAATTTCTGGTCAACCGCTATAGGTCAAAGCATTAACTCTTGGTGGCAGATAGACCTTGATAAGGTTCAGGAATTGGCGGAAATTCGTGTTGAATATCGACGCGTAGATCTCGGGAACGGCAATACCCGGTATCGCTTTGTTCCGAAAACGGTTACTATTCAGGTCAGCAACAACGGCACAGAATGGCAGACCGTAATTTCAAAATCTGATTCTGTTCCAGCTATTTATTCCGATATTCCAAAATCACAGGAGGATATATATACCTACAGCTTAGACGGAGTGTCCGGCAGATATCTGCGCTTGCTGTTTGAGGATGGCACGCAGGATTTAGACGAGGACGCAGTTCAGCTTATGGAGGTTTCAGTATATGCCACGGATTATTCCGGTATCCCGGGGACGGGCGAAAATACAAATGTTAATTACGCTGTTTTGGCTTTGCTTTTATCCTCCGTTACGGTTGCAGGGATTCTATTTTATAAAAAGCTCGTGGTTTAAAGTATACAAAATTATTGGGTATCCGGGTAAAATCGGATACCCAATATAGGGATTTGACCCGACGTGGTTTTGCTCAGAGCTATTTGATAAAGGAAAAGAGTGTATATTAATTGGTTGACTTATTAATTCTGCACGCTAAAATAATTAACGGAACGGGAAATCCGTGGTATTACGGAAATGTTGCCGTTAAAGACGGAAGGTTTGTTGCGGTAGGTTCATTCGATCCGCCGCAGGCGAAAAAGGTTATTGACGCTAAAGGAGCTATGCTGTGCCCGGGGTTTATAGATGTACACACGCACAACGATATATTGCTTACATATGATCCATCGTGCCTTTCAAAATTACAACAGGGCGTAACCACCCAAATTGTTGGAAATTGTGGTTTTTCCGCCGCACCCCTTTGTGACGCTACAAAGCACATGCTTCAAAGCTATGCGGAGCCTTCGCTCGGTGAGTGGGCAAACGAAGGAAATTGGCACACCTTCGGCGAATATCTTGACCGAATTGAAAGGCTTCCTTTGGCTGGAAATGTCGGCTCGCTTGTCGGCAGCGGAACGGTCAGAATGGCGGTAAAGGGCTTTAAAAAAACCGCAATGAGTAAATCGGAAATGCAGGAGGTCAAAAAATATATTGCTGAGGCACTGGAAAGCGGAGCTATGGGCTTCAGTATGGGATTGACATACACACCCGACAATTTTTATACGAACAATGAGCTGTTGGAGATAAGCGAGTTATTGGCGAAATACAAAACCGTGATGGCAGTACATATGCGCGGTGAGGGCGATAGCTTGTTGCGTTCTGTAAACGAAATGATAACTATTGCCGAAAAAACCGGAGTTTCAGTTGAAATCAGTCATTTTAAAGCCGCAGGTAAAAACAACTGGAACAGCAATATTTACCGGGCTATGGAGCTTATAGATGATGCGCGCTCGCGTGGTCTTCAAATCACTTGCGATGTCTATCCTTATACGGCGTGCTTTTCCGAATTTCCTTATCTTATGCCGCCGTGGGCGTTGGAGGGCGGTATAGAGGAAGCTGTCAAAAGGGTGCAAACTCCCGAGATAAGAGCGAAAATCCGGGAGGAAATGGAAAGCCGTCAGGAATTGTGGGATTCGATGATCTATTCGACCGGATGGGAAAATGTCAGGATTGCAACCACGGTTAATCCTGAACATAAGGAGTTTGAGGGAAGAACGATAGCCGAAATTGCCGCAGAAAGAGGAATGGAAGCTACGGAATGCGGATTAGATCTGTTTTGTGAAAACAATGGTAAGCTCGGTTTTATTTTTGATTTTTTGTGTGAAGAGGATATAAAATCCATTTTGAAATGGAATAACAGCTTTGTGGCATCTGATTCAACCTATGTTAATAATGGTCTGTGCCATCCGCGAATGTTCGGCACAAATATCCGTATTCTCACAAAATATGCCCGCGATGAAAAGATTTTATCACTGGAACAGGCGATCCGTAAGATGACATCATTCCCCGCAGAAAAATTTTCAATAAAAGGAAAAGGGCTTATCTTAAAAGGATATGATTCGGATTTTGTGATCTTTAACCTTGAAAAGCTTAAAGATAATGCAACCTACGAAAACCCCAAGCGCTCACCCGATGGCATAGGTTATGTGTTTGTTGCGGGAGAAATGGCCGTTTGTAACGGGAAATATACAGGCTCACACTCCGGAAAATTATTAAGGAAGAAAAATAATGTATAAGGCTGTTTTGCGCGTAACGGGAAAGGGTAGATTACTGGAATATGCAAAAACCAAATAAAACGTTGAATGCCTGCATTCTTTATATTGCAGCGCTAAGCGGAGTCGGGTATTCCTCCGGGCAGGAAATACGGATCTTCTTTGTCCGCTATGGGAGGTTTGGACTGGTTACATTATCAGCCGTCCCGATAATACTTTTTTCGGTATCCCTGATATTTATTCTTACATCGAGGAAAAAGGCATTATCCGGAGCTTGTAGCATATTCATCCCGGATAAGCATAAATATGTCGAGGAGTTTGTTAATTCGGTTATTTTTCTTGTAATGGTTTTGGGTGTGGTACTGCCTATTACGGCAACAGGGTCGCTTATGCACAGGCTGTTCGGAATACCCGTATGGCTTGGCAATTTTGTATTAACCGTGTTGCTGGCTGTAGCTTTGTTTGTTAAAAATATGCGGCTTGTCATAAAAATGATTACGCCTGTTATGTATATTTTCATCGGTTGTATATGCTTCGTCTGCATATATGTTCTTACTTCAAACGAGCCGGCACATGAGCCTGTATATGAAAGGGAAGAACAAACCGTAAAGGCAATATGGTCGATGCTCGAATATGTTTCTTATAATCTGTTGGCATTGTTCGGCGTTCTTTTTTCAATCGGAAGGGAATTGAATTCAGCCAAAAGCGCGGTAATTTGCAGTACTATCGGTTCGGTCGTGATAGGCGCAACGGTAATTATGCAGTATTTCACCATAGTAAAGCTGGGAAGCGCCGCGTTCTCGTCGGATATGCCCATGCTTTATGTGGCGTCGTATGTTTCACCGTATTTGCATATGTTTTTCGGACTGTGTATTCTTTTCGGGTGCTTTTCAACTTCGCTCTCGTGTTTTAACAGCCTGTTAACAAGTACGTTGCTGATTTGCAAAAAACTGAAATTGCGGTTCAAAAACAAATATTATGTTGTTGCGGGTTTTTGCCTGACTGTTGCGTTTATTCTCAGCTTATGGGGTTTTTCAAATATTATAGCTTATGCGTATCCCGTTATAGGAACGTTGGGCTTACCGATTCATATTTTGCTGATTTTCTCATTTTTCCGTGCTTTTAAATATTCGCGCAATTAAGAATTTCTGCGATAATAGGATGGATAAACTCCATCGGTATTTTTGAAGGCGCGGCTGAAGGCATTGATACTCGTAAAGCCCAGCTCCTCGGCAATTTGTGTTAAGCTTTTATTGCTGTATTGAATCATTTCCTTTGCTTTCTGAATACGGATTATCTGATGATATTGAATCGGTGAATAGCTGAAAGCCTTTTTAAAAATTTTAACAAGGTGATACTTGCTGAGGTTGAACCGTTTTTCCAATTCTTCAAGGGTCACGACCCGATTGCTGTTATCATCCAAAAACATCTTTATATCTTTTAAATTGTCAAGTATTGAAAAGGTGTCGGTATTTGTTTCCCAGTACAGCTCGCGTATAAGGTATGTGATTAGACCCAAAAGTAGACTTTTGGTTTTGATTTCGTAAAAGGGAAGCTTTGACTTATACTCATTTATAAGATTAAAAAGCATTATTTCAAAATGGTCTGTATTGCGTAAAACTATTTTTGAAGGAATGTTTATTCCGAAAATTTCAGAATCGTCCCTTCGTATTAGAGCAAGCTCGTTCGGACTCATTTTATCGCGGTTCATAAAGGATATTTTTACATCTGGGCTGTTTTCTTCGTAAAAAAAATCAAAGTGAACATGCGGCTGCCGTACCGGTCCTGAGCCTATGCTACGAATGGAATGAGGCTGACCCGGACGGAAGAAAAAAATATCCCCCGGACGGCCGGTGTATGTGGTGTTTTCTACGGTAACCAGCAATTCTCCCTGCTTTAAAAGTAGGATTTCATAGTCGAAAATTACTCTTTCGTGTATAACCCACGGTGCGTTAATGGTTTGATCTTTTGCCAGCCTTAAATAAGGGGAGAGATAGTTTTTATTTGTCATATTCTTTCCTCGAATCTGAGAGCACTGAAATTCTCCGGTACTTTATTTTACAATGATTTTCAAAACGGGTATGGTTAAAGCAAAGATTCGGTATTGGAGCAGTGCAATTAAGCACCGTTTCGACCTACTGTAATCATTATATAACACACGATGAAAAAAAGCAATAATTGTACAATAATTTTTCTTTATTGGAATATAAGAGGCTTATTCCAAGTTCGACAGTGTTGATAAAAACATGATTTTATTTACTTATTCTAAGACTAAGCAAGACACTAGAATATGTATATGTGTATATTATTGTCTTGCAAATAATTGTTATGTGAGGAATAAAATGTTTAACGGTTTAGGAATGAATTTAGGTAATCTTTCTCGTTTGTCAAATGCGGAAACCCGATCCATATCGCCCGAAAATGTTACGGGCGAAAAGGGTAAGGGCGCAATGTCCTTAGACGGTCTTGCAAAAGACTGTGCAAGAGATCTGGGACAAGGTTGGAAAATATCCCCTTATATTTTTATTCAGCCGGGCGAGACTGTTACATTGGCTGAAATTGACGGACCCGGCGCCATTCAACAGATATGGATGACGATGCGCGGCGTTTGGCGTCAGAATATAATCCGTTTTTATTGGGAGGATCGCGGTGAGCCGTCTGTTGAAGTGCCAGTCGGAGATTTCTTTGCCTCGGGCTGGGGAACATTTTCTCAGGTCTCTTCTATCCCCGTATGCGTTAATCCGGGAAGTGCTTTTAATTGCTATTGGGAAATGCCTTTTCGGAGAAAATGCAAAATTACAATGACAAATATTTCTGATGAACGCACTACGCTTTTTTATCAAATTAATTATACATTGACAGAGATCCCCGAGGATTGTGCTTATTTCCACGCAAGCTTCAGGAGGGTTAATCCGTTGCCATATGGTGAGGTTTATACCATTTTGGATAATGTTAAGGGTCAAGGTCATTATGTCGGCACATATATGGCTTGGGGAACTAACAATAACGGATGGTGGGGAGAAGGAGAAATAAAATTTTATATTGACGGCGACTCTTCATTTCCAACGATATGCGGAACGGGAACCGAGGATTACTTCTGCGGCTCGTATGATTTTGAAAATCCCGAAACACATGATGAATATGTACGGTTCACAACGCCATATTCGGGACTTAATCAGGTAATCGTTCCGGATAAGCTTTATTTAAGTCAATTCAGGTTTGGTATGTATAGATGGCATATAATGGATCCGATACGGTTTAAAAGGGATCTTAAGGTTACTATTCAGGCTCTCGGCTGGCGAAACGGTAAGCGTTATTTGCCGTTGCAGGACGATATTGCCTCCGTGGCATATTGGTATCAGACCCTGCCGAGTGAAAAGCTGCCGCCTTTACCCGATAGGGACTATCTGGAAATTATTTGATTTTTCAAAAAACAAGTAAGCAATATGGATAAAATGAAAATCGGATTTATCGGCTTCGGCGAGGTCAATACCCCGATAGAACTGCTTATATCAAATGTTAACGACGCAAAGGAACGGTTGGCGCACAATGGCATAGAGGTTACATACGGCGAACTGGTGACGGACGATATTGATCGGTACGGCTCTGACGAAGCTATTGAACGGCTATCCTGTTCTTCTTTGGACGTTCTGATTCTATGTGTGGCAGTATGGATTCCGATCTATGCCTTGATCCCTACCGAGGACGCCTTCAAAAACGTTCCTATGATTCTTTGGGGGCTGTGCGGAGGAAACGGAGCGGCTGTTCATGTGGTCACGACCGTCGAGTAGGCGACATCAAGCTTTGCGATGTCCGTTGCGCTTTTTGATGCAATTATATGCGCTCTTATGATGAGATACTCAGAATGAAAAAACGGAGGATTTGAATTATGAAAATGACAGTTCATAAAAAGGAACTTTATGTACAGTCAAGAGGTTGGATTCCGACGTTATATGATATTTCCAAAGAGATATTGGAAATTGTTAAGGTCTCTGGTGTGGTTAATAGTACTTGCTGTATAGCTTCATATCATACAACCTGCTCGGTTATAATTCAGGAGTGCTTACATGATATCGATTCGTTTGGTTTTGAATTTTAACAGTATGATTTACTGAATATTATGCGTGAAATAGTACCCGATTTTAAAAACGAGCATCAGTATCGTCATCCGGGATTGATACATTAACAAAGTTTATAGATGGAGAAAAAGCCGACGATGTACACTACACGCTTCAACATCAAAGATAAATCCGAGGAAATGAAGGATAAGCTTCATGAGGACGCAAATAAAATAATAATCGCTTCAATCAAGGCGGTAATGCCGGACAGTGCGGTTGTCGAGGGAATAAAGGATATGCCCGAATATAAAGGAAGGCTTATTGTTTTTTCTATCGGGAAAGCGGGTTGGCAGATGGCGTATGCATTAAGCAAATTGAATATAACCCCTGATGCGGGGCTGATAGTCACCAAATACGGACACTCCGGAGGAAAAATTCAGGGCTATGAGATTATTGAAGCCGGACATCCCATTCCTGATGAAAATTCCTGCTTGGCCGGTAAAAGAGCTCTTGAAATGATCGAAAATCTGGACAGGGACGATTTGGTGCTTGCACTGATATCCGGCGGCGCTTCCGCATTGTTTGAAGTTCCGTTGGTACCGTTAAGTGAAATGACGAACATTACATCTCAACTATTGGGCTCGGGAGCGGATATTGTTGAAATAAATACGATTAGGAAAAGGCTGTCGGCTGTTAAGGGCGGAAAATTTGCTCTGAAATGCTTGCCCGCAAGGGTGTATTCAATTATGCTATCCGATGTTTTGGGCGATATTCCGGATATGATTGCGTCAGGACCTACATGTCCTGATCCGTCTGACTCTGTACGAGCCGCCGAAATTATCGACAGGTGTAAAATAAAGCTTTCCGAACAGGCACGGAAATTGCTGAAAAACGAAACACCGAAACAGTTACCTAATGCTTCGTATACTATTTCGGGTTCTGTCAGTGAATTATGCCTTGCTGCAGCAGAAAAATGCAGGGAGTTGGGCTATGAGACAATTATATTAACTGATTCACTTAGCTGTCAGGCAAGGGAAGCGGGAAGTTTTTTGGCCTCTGTTGCAAGGTATTATGCCGAAAAGAAAAAACAGCTGGCGATTATTGCGGGCGGTGAGACGGTAGTTAAGCTGACAGGTAACGGAAAGGGCGGCCGCAATCAAGAGCTTGTGCTTGCCGCTGCCGAAAAAATAGCGGGACTTGATAACGTTTTAATTTTTTCATTAGGTTCTGACGGGACAGACGGTCCTACCGATGCTGCGGGAGGTATTGTAGACGGAAAAACTGTCGGATTACTTGAAATCCGGGGCGTTTCTGTCAAATCGGTTTTAGATAACAATGATTCATACGATGCGCTTAAAAAGTGCGGAGGTTTGATTATTACCGGACCAACAGGAACAAATGTAAATGATATAAGCTGCATACTGATCGGTGAACCCGGTTTGCGGTAATGGTAATATCGTTCCGAAGATTAGCGATGCGGATATCGCATACCCTTCCGACAATCCGGATGCAGATCGTTTTCAGGCATATCGAAAAACGTACGCGCGTTAAAAAATGAAGTTTTAATAAAAATATTCATAGTGATGATCTTTTCGGTAGGTCCCTTTTTAAGTTTCGGCTAAACGCAAAATGGCATAAAATACAAGATGGTAAATCGAGAGGGAAGGCTACAATGCAGCTTTCCCGTCCATTTTACCATTGACAGCACACGGGATTTCTTTTTTCAAGCCTTTATAGGTTTTGCGAGTGAATACATCTCCGCAATGCCTCTCGTTGCAGAGTTTCTGCACAATAGAAGTAGAGGTCCACAAAGTGGTATTGTCCTTGTATTAAGCCTTTTAAGAGCAATAAACGCTTCGACAATCTGTTGTGTGGAATAACCGTACAAATACATAAAGAATGTGAGATTTACTCTGTTCTTTTATCGGGATTTATCTCCAAACCGCCGTCTGTTGTTTGGTTGTATCCGAGCAAGGGCGGAGTTAACGGCGAGCCGTCAGATAAAGAATAAACCCTCGGTTAAAAAATACAGAATTACTTGAACAAATAGCAAAGGCAGCAGGGAAAAAATCCTTTTATTTGAAAAAGATTACGGCATTTATTTGTAGTGTTATTGGATTGACAGAAATATTATAAACGTAAGAAATTAAATTGAATTTTTAATAACTGTTTATTTGAAAATATAACAATATATTTTCTATATTAACAAAGCTATTTTTAAGATGTATAATCAAAACGAAAAAAAACGAAAGGAAAATCGAAATGGAATTTAAAGTTTTTCAAAAGGAAATCGAATTACAGTCAAGAGGTTGGATACCCACTTTTCATGATATCTCAAAAGAGGTTAAAGAAATTGTTGCTGCTTCCGGCATTGTTAACGGAACTGTTAGCGTTGTTTCTCACCATACAACCTGCTCTGTAATGGTTCAGGAGTGTTCACATGATATTGATTCTTTTGATTTAGAATATTTACAGCATGATTTATTAGATATTATGCGTAAGATGATACCTGACTTCGCAGAGGAGCATCAGTATCGCCACCCCGGTCCTATCCACGCTCAGTACGGTAGGTGGGTAAATGAGCCCGGCGACTATTCAAGTATGAACACTGACGGACATTTACGTTCTGTATTCTTCGGCAGAAGCGAAACCTTAACCATAAAAGACGGTGAGGTTGATGGCGGATTATTCGCACATATTTACTTTATTGACTGGGATCATGTGATCGCCCGCCGCAGACAGGTTAATGTTACCGTAATGGGTACTACTGAGGATGTGGGCGATCGTAAGTGGAATAACGGCGAAGTTATCGATACACGTCATAAGTTCACTGATGAAGAAAAAGCATACGACGTTCACTATGATTTACAGCAAAAAAGATAATATCTGATTATAATTATCTATCTAAAATTATTTAAATAATTATGATTTTTTATGAGGTAGGAATATGTTATCACTTCAGGAAAGACATCAAAAAATACTTGATATGCTTAATAATCAAGGCGAAGTTCGTGTAAATGAATTAAGCCAGATTTTTGAGGTTTCAGATGTGTGTATCAGGAATGATTTGTCCGAACTCGAAGATAAAGGTATGCTCTCCCGTGTTCACGGGGGAGCTGTCAGTACATATGAGCCTTATTATAATATGAGTTTGGGACAGCGCTCTAACACCAATAAGGAGGAAAAGGACAAAATTGCCGCAAAAATCGCCGATATGATTCAAGATAATCAGGCGGTTATGATGAACGCCGGAACAACACCGCTTGCGGTAATGCGCAAACTGACAAATAAAAATAATATCACTATTATAACTAATTCGATTGTTTTGGCTCTTGAAGGTGCAAAATATAAGAATTTCAGAATTGTTCTGCTCGGCGGAGAGGTCGACTTTGAATATCAGCTTGTTTACGGAGCCTCGACGCTTAAACAACTTGATGAATATTTTGCAGATAAAATTATTATGTCGGCAGACGGTATAGATGTTAACGGCGGCATATCAACCTATTACGACCAAGAGGCAGCAATCATCCGAAAAATGATAGATCATTCGAAGTTTACAATAGCGGCGCTTGATTATACAAAAATCGGCAGAGCGGCACTTAAAAAATTTGCCGATGTAAAGGATATCGGCTGTCTTGTAACAAATGCTTCGGCATCAGAAATTATTTTAGAAGAGCTCAAAGACTGCGGAGTTAAACGGTATTGGCGTAACTGACTGTAAAGTACAGGTTTTGAGCAGACGATAAAATTATCAAAATTAAGAGGAAAAAAGAATGAGAAAATCAATTGAAATGGCAAGACAGTCCCTCGAAATAGAAGCAAACGCTGTTAAAGATGTTTTAGATAAAATGGATTGGGTAGCCTTTCAGAAGGCAACCGAGGCTTTATCAAAATGCGACAAAATAATAACCTGCGCAAGCGGTTCCTCGGGAATAGCCGCAAAGAAATTTGCTCATACACTTTGCTGTATTGAGCGTCCCGCCCAATTTTTACCGCCCTGCGAAGCAATGCACGGGGGTCTTGGTGCCGTGCAGAAAGGGAATGTTGTTGTTTTGGTTTCAAGAGGAGGAAAAACTGCAGAATTATTGCCTGTTTTAGATGTATCGATTAAAAAAGGTGCTACTGTAATCGGCGTTACCGAAAATATGGATTCACCTATAGCAAAACAGTCAGATATAGTTCTTCCTATGCACATTGAAAAGGAAAGTGATAAATATAATATGCAGGCGACCTCAAGCTATATCGCAACTATCGCTTTGTTTGACGCACTTATATGTGCTGTTATGGAAGAAACCGATTACAAAAAAGAGCAGTTTGCTTTAATTCATCCCGGCGGTGCAGTCGGAGAAAGGTTGAATAAATAATGGTTAAGAACTATAAAATTTCTACACCGTTTTTCGAGTTCGGACCGAAAGCGTACCTTTACGGCGATAAACTTTTGGAGTTAATGAAAAAAATTGATACATATGCAGAGAAGTATGATATGGATGTTATTGCCGATGTGCAGACAACCGATTTAAGGCTTATTGCAGAAAATACATCTGACAGAATTCACGTATATTCTCAGCACATGGATTCAATTCCTGTCGGCAGAGGAATGGGAACAATTTTACCCGAAGCAGTTAAGGCTACAGGTGCAGTTGGTGTAATGCTTAACCATGCCGAATGCAAGCTGACTCTTGATGAAATTAAAAAAGCCATTGAGAGAGCAGATGAAGTGGGACTTGCAACAATAGTTTGTGCCGATACGGAAGAAGAAATCAAGGCGGTTGCAAAAATGAATCCCAATATAGTAGTAGCAGAGCCTTCGGAGCTTATCGGCACGGGCATTTCAGTTGGCCGAGAGTATGTTGATGCATGTATTGAGCTTGTAAAAAGCGTTAACCCTGAAATTATGGTGCTGCCGAGTGCAGGTATCAGCTGCGGACAGGACTGCTATAACATTATTATGGCGGGAGCTGACGGTTCGGGCTCAAGCAGCGGTATTTGCAAAGCTGAAGACCCCGCCGCTATGGCAGAGGAAATGATGGCGGCTGTCCGTAAGGCTTATGATGAACGGTGATAAGAAATGAAATATTTATTGGGTGCCGACATAGGCACAACCTCCCTTAAAGCGGCTGTATTTGATGAAACAGGGAAAATGATAAAATCCGCAACAAAGGATTATACCCTTATAGTTTCGGGTGATACAGTGGAATTTCCTGCTGAGGATTATTTTGAACTGTTTTTAAGCGCATATAAAGAAATAACCGAGGAAATAAAAATCAGTGCTTTATCGGTTGATACTCAGTGCGAAACCATGATTTTAGCCGATGAAAACGGAAAGCCGCTAAGGAATGCTATCGTCTGGCTAGATAACAGAGCCGCCGCCGAAGCAGAGGAAATCAAGGCTTTTTTTGGCAATAAAAAGGTTTATGAGGTCACAGGTCAGCCTGAGATCACAGCCACCTGGCCTGCCGCAAAATTGCTTTGGGTTAAAAAGAACGAGCCAAAAATTTTCGCTAAAACCAAAAAGGTGTTTTTACTTGAGGATTACATACTTTACAGACTTACGGGCAATTTTGTAACCGAGGAAACGCTTCAGTCCTCAACAATTTATTTTGATATTCATAATAAATGCTGGTGGGATGAAATGCTTGATTTTATAGGCATTTCAAGAACCTGCTTCCCCGAAGTCAAAAAATCGGCAACCGTAGTAGGCGAGTATAAAGGTGCTAAGGCAGTAACCGGTGCTATCGACCAGATTGCAGGTGCGATAGGTGCGGGAGTTATCAGCAGTAATATTATCAGCGAAATGACAGGTACTACAATGGTGGTTTTCTCTCCTTGTAAAAATGCACCCGAATATAATCCAAACAGTATCGTGCCGTGCCATATTAATTTTGACGGTAAGTATTGTCTGCTTTCTTGGACGCCTACTGCAGGAATAGCCCTTAAATGGTTTAAAAATAATCTATGTGAAAACTTTTCGTTTAGAGAGTTAGACGAAATTGCAGAAAAGGTGAACCCGGGCAGTGACGGACTTACATTCTTACCGTTCTTATGCGGCTCAACAATGCCTAAGTACAACCCGGATGCAAGAGGTGCTTTCTTAGGTCTTACTATGGAGCATACGAGGGCACATTTTGTAAGAAGTGTTTTAGAAGCTGTGGCTTGTCTTTTAAAAGAAACCTTAGATTATTTAGGTGTAGAATGTGACGAAATTCGTTCTATGGGCGGCGGAGCAACAAGCTCTCTCTGGTGTCAGATGAAGGCGGATATGACGGGAAAGCGTATCGTGACGCTTGAAAACAATGAAACCGCCTGTCTCGGTTCTGCATTTTTAGCAGGATTGGGAGCAGGAATATACAGTGATATATCAGAATGTGCAAAAATGGTAGCAACCAAAAAAACATATATTCCAAGCGATAACGATTATTCGGGTTGTTTTAATAATTTTATAAAAGCGGAGGAGAAAATATTATGAGTAAAACAGCGTTTATAGGCTTTGGCGAGGTCAACACCCCTGAAGAGGTGATTGTTAAAAAATGTGCGGACGCAGAGAAGAGCCTTCTTGATAAAGGGCTTGATTTAATATCTGTTTACCCCGTAACCGACGATTATGAGGAAAAGGATATTACTAAGGCGCTTGATGCTTTGAAGGGTCAGGATTTTGATGCAATGATTATTTGTATAGCCGGTTGGATTCCAACCCATGCAGTAGTTAAAATCACAGAGCAGTATAAGCACTTACCAATGGTATTATGGGGACTTTGCGGTTGGCGTGAGGACGACAGAATCGTTACTACCGCCGATCAGGCGGGAACAACCGCTTTAAGAAAGACATTTGCCGATTTAGGTTACAAATTCAAGTATGTTTATGATATCATCGGTTTACCCTCACGTGTAGACAAGGTAATAAGCTTTGTTACCGCTGCCGCCGCTGCTAAGAAGCTGCGCAGTGCAAAGGTTGGTATGGCGGGTTACCGCGATATGAACCTTTACGGCACACTTTATGAGGGTGGCTCTTTAAAGAGAGTGGTAGGTACTGAAATAGAAACCTTCGAAATGCTTGAATTAAAGCAGAGATTTGATAAAATCACAGATGAAGAAAAAAAGGCTGTTATAGACAGTGAAATGTCAAAATGGAACTTCTTAAAGCCAGCCAAAGAGGAAAGCAAAATGCTAGCCGCCGGCTATTACCTCGCAGTAAAACAGCTTATAGACGAGCGCGGCTACGGCGCAATATCCTTAAAGGATGTTGACGGTATGAAGAAGCTGTTAGGCTTCCCGCCGGCACCTGTGTTTATGCTCCTTTCCGATATAGAAAAGGTTTCAACCATTCCCGAAAACGATTGTCTCGGTAATGTTACACAGCTTATGATTAAGTATTTAACAGGTCAGTGCGGTGTATATTTAGAATTTTATGAGTTCTTTGAGAACAGCGTATTGGCGGGAGTTCCTGATTATGTCCCTGCTGAAGTTACAGAGGGTCAAGCCACCGTTATGCCTGCCGCATTCGGTGAGCTTTCTGAGGGTATTCTTAATGTTTCGAAGGTCAAAACAGGTGAGCTTACCATGAGCCGCTTAACATATATTGACGGTAAATATTATATGCACCTTATTAAAGGCGAAGGTAAGCGTGCTCCTAAGTGGGAAGAATGCGGTTGGACTCAACCGGCACCCCAATTACCCGGTCTTGAAATATTTATGAATGATGTAGAAAAGTTTGCCGATAATGTTATGTGTCAGCACTATATCATTTCCTACGGTGATAACACCGAAAAAATCAAAGACCTATGCAAAATTTTAGGTGTTGAAATCATTGAGTAATGAGCGAGTATTTTTGCGGACTATTTATATTTATATAATTTAAAAAAGTAAGAGGTAATTTATTATGTTATATGTTCTTGATACTGCTGATTTAGAGGCTATAAAGCATTATAATGAGTTCTATCCGATAGACGGTGTTACTACTAATCCGTCTATTTTAGCAAAGGAACAGACAGAGTTTTTAAGCCACATTAAAAAGATAAGAAATATTATTGGAGCCGATAAAATGCTCTGCGTTCAGACACTTGAAAAAACCGCTGAGGGTATAGTTGAGGATGCTGTAGCACTTAAGGAAGCTATTGGTGGCAATTTCTATATCAAAGTGCCGATTGGTGAGGCAGGCCTTAAAGCTACACCTATTATTAAATCGAAGGGAATAGGTGTGCTTATGACAGCCATTTTCACTCCGGCCCAAGCGCTTATCTCTGCAAAAGCAGGAGCTGATTTTGTAGCTCCATATGTTAACCGTCTTGATAATATCTGTGCAGACGGATGCAATGTGGTGGCCGAAATTGTAAATCAGTTTGAGATTTTCGGTTTTGATTGCAAGGTCATAGCCGCAAGCTTTAAAAATGTTGAGCAGGTAAATAAGTGTGCAGCTGTAGGTTGCCATAGTGTAACAGTAGCCCCCGAAATTATGCGCGGACTAATCTCCCACCCCATGACAGACGCAGGTATTGCCGGTTTTGAAAAGGATTGGCAGGGTGTTTACGGTGATAAGGGAATCAGAGATTTAATCTGAAAAGGTTTAATATAATGGAACGACTTTCGAATGTAAAGGTTAGTATTCTGTGCCGTTTTCGCTGTGTTTAATATTATTCTTTCGGCAGTCGCAGTTCCGAAATTCAAAAGATTTGCCAATACTTAAATTTGAAAATATTTTTACTAAGACCAGTTATGAAAAGTCAAGATAAAAATTAAGACTTAACAAGTCGACTTGCATCAAACATAACATTGTGCTTTAGTAACCAATTCGATTTTCTTTGGTTAATGTGTAGTGATTTTTTCTACTTAATTTTGCAGAATAGTAAGCTAAGAACGGCAGAAATGAAAAATTTCGCAATTGAACGACCACATAAAATTGCGGTTCTAACATTGTGATGACTTTGACAGTGGAGAAAATATTAATTTGTTTTACGACCACATTTCTTCCCACATTTACGCTCGGAGCATACGGAAACGGCGGATACAAGAGGTTTAAAAAGTAAGCTATTTCGAGCCGAAAGGGTTAAAAAGCGCCCGAATGGCTTAAAAAAATATTAATACGACCTTTTCGGGACGCAGAGGCCGCAGGTTCAAGTCCTGTCACCTCGACCATTTTTTATTCAGATGAAGGCATAGCTCAGTTGGTTAGAGTACCTGCTTGACATGCAGGGGGTCGGTGGTTCAAGTCCACCTGTCTTCACCAAAGCTCCCATATAAAAATACGGGAGCTTTACTTTATGAATCAAAAACGCTTATTCGGCGGTTTATCGAGAGCACTTGACAAACCGAAAAATTATGCTATAATAAAAGCAGAAAGGCAACCGATAGACGGTTAGCCTTCAAAAATTAGTGTTAAAGAATAACCGCTAAAGTTTGGTCGCTTGGGCGGTTATTTCTTTTTGCGCATTATGGTAATAACAAGAGTAATGATTGAAACAATCAAAATCCCGAACGAAAACAAATCGTTTATTGTTATGTACCCCATTGGCAACGCCCCCTTTCAAAGAGGACGAAAAGTGCCCTCTGAATAAAAGAGGGCTAACCGCCTACCGTTGTAGGTTGCCTTTAAGGGTGATTGCTCACCATCTTTATTTTTCACAAATTCCGATTGCTTGTCAATTAAAAACGGGAAAATTATAAAGCCGAAATTTTCATTTCCCGCTCTTGACAAATTGAGAAAACAGTGTTAAAATACCGATATACAATAAATGCTACGAAGGAATTATTTTTTACTTTAGGCGGTTTTAAGAGAGTCGGCGGTTGGTGTAAGCCGATACGGCAGGGTAAAAAAGTCTCGTTCCCGAGCAGAGCGGCGGAACCTTTAGTATGCCGCTACGGAAGTGCACCGTTATCAGGGCAGAAGGCTTGTTGGAGCCTTACGGAGTGACCGTTTTATAAAAACGGTAATCAGGGTGGTACCGCGAAAGATATTTCGTCCCTGAGATTGCGGCAAAGCAATCTCGGGGCTTTTTTATACCCTAATTTCCAACACAAAAAGCAAGAAAGAGTGATAGGTTATGAAAAACATTAAAATCTGTGACAGAACGCTCTGCACGGCAGGGGCACATTTCAGTTTCAAGGAAAAAATCGAAATCGCGCGCCAGCTTGAAAGGCTCAGCGTTAATGCAGTAGAGCTGCCCGAAATTGAAAACGCCAAGACCGACACCCTGCTTGTGCGCACGGTGGCGTCGTTTGTTAAAAACAGCGTGTTATCGGTTTGCGGCGGTAAAACGCGCGAGAGCATTGATTTGGCCGCCGACGCGCTGCGCACCGCCGCAAAGCCGCGTATTCGCATTGAGCTGCCGCTTTCTACCGTGGGAATGGAATATATCTGCCATAAAAAAGCGCCTAAAATGGGCGAATTTATAACCGAGCTTGTAGGCTACGCAAAGGAAAAGTGCGGCGATACCGAATTTTGCGCTATGGACGCGACCCGTGCGGACAGGGCTTTTCTTTATGAAATGATCGATACCGCAATTGCGGCGGGCGCGGGCATTATTACAATAAGCGATGATGCAGCAGAAAAAATGCCCGATGAATTCGCCGCATTTATTTCGGAAATTGCCGCGCATACAGGTGGCAACGCCGAAATTTCGGTTATGTGCAGCGATAAAAACGGGCTGGCTTCCGCCGCGTCGGTTATGGCGGTAAAGCAGGGAGCAGAAAGCGTTAAAACCGCCGTTTCGGGCGATATTACCTCGCTTGAGGGCTTCGCCGCAATGATAAAGAACTGCGGCGATACCTGCGGCTTTTCTTCAAGCATTAAAAATACCGAGCTTAACAGAATTGTAAAGCAGATCGTAAGAATTACCGGCGGTAAAACCGATACCGCAGCCCCCGTAGCGGCAGAGCAAAGCGGAATTACACTTGACGGCAGCGACGGGAAGGACGCGGTTGTTTCTGCTGCGGCATCTCTTGGATACGATTTATCGGACGAGGACGCCGAAAAGGTTTACGCCGAATTCCGCCGGGTTGCCGCCAAAAAGCGGGTCGGCGCAAAAGAGCTTGAGGTAATTATCACAAGCTCCGCCATGCAGGTGCCGCCCACATACACGCTTGTGAATTATGTTATAAACAACGGTAATATAATTTCCGCCTCGGCGCAGGTAACGCTTGAGCGCGACGGTGAAAAGACCACCGGCATCAGCATCGGTGACGGGCCTATTGATGCGGCGTTTTTGGCTCTGGAGCAGATTATAGGCAGCCGCTATGAGCTTGAGGATTTTAAAATTGAGACCGTAACCGAGGGTAAAGAGTCGATAGGCAGCGCGCTTGTTAAGCTGCGCTTTTCGGGTAAGCTTTATTCGGGCAACGGCATTTCAACCGATATTATAGGCGCGAGCATAAGGGCGTACATAAACGCCGTTAATAAGATAGCTTACGAGGAGGCTTAAATAATATGAAGTTATCATTTTCGACCAAAGGCTGGCACAATAAAAGCTTTGATGAATTTTGCAATATTGCAAGAGAGCTGAAATTCGGCGGCATTGAGCTGCACAATATAAACGGAGAATTATTTAAAAATAAGGACGGCGCATTCCACGGCTATGCCGCTGCGGCGACCGTCAGGCGGCTTTATGAAATGAAGCTGGAGCTGCCGTGCATAGATGTGATTTCCTATATATGCGAGGAAGGCGCAATTGCGGAAACCGAAAGCTGCATTAAAATTGCGGAGGATCTGCACGCACCGAATATCCGCATAAAATCCGCCGAGTGCGACAGTGACACAGCAAAGAAATTTATAACCGCGGTTTTGCCGCAGGCGGAAAAAGCGGGCGTTACGCTGGTTATCGAGACCTCGGGTGCGTTCAGCAATACCGCCGTACTCCGCGAGCTTCTCGACAGCTTTGCAAGCGATAATTTAGCCGCTCTTTGGGATATGTATTCAACCTTCTTCAAGGCGGGCGAGCAGCCCGAAGAAACCATTAAAAATTTGGGCGCGTATGTAAAGCACGTTCATATAAAGGACTTTGACGGCGAGGGCTTTTGCCTTATAGGCGAGGGCAAGCTGCCGGTGGGGGACATGATGTCTGCCCTGCGCTCGGTTAATTACGACGGCTTTATTTCGCTTGAATGGGACCCCGCGTGGTGCGAGGGGCTTGACGACAGCGAGATAATATTCTCCCACTTTGTAAACTTTATAAGCCAGTTCGGAGATACCTCAAAGGCGGAGTCTGCCCTTTACTACAACCGCGCCCACACCGGAAAATATGTCTGGAAGAAAAATCTGCTTATAGACGAGACCTTTTCGCAGGTGCTTGACAGAATGGTTGAGGAATTTCCCGACCAATACGCCTTTAAATACACCACGCTTGATTACACAAGAACCTACAGCGAGTTCCGCGACGATGTGGACGAATTCTGCCGCTCGCTTATAGCCTTGGGTGTAAAGGCTGGCTCTCATGTGGCGGTTTGGGCTACCAATATTCCGCAGTGGTATATAGCCTTTTGGGCGGTCACAAAAATAGGCGCGGTGCTGGTTTCAATGAACACAGCTTATAAAATTCACGAGGCAGAGTATCTTTTAAAGCAATCTGATACCCACACCCTTATTATGATAGACGGCTACCGCGATTCAAATTATTCAGAGACTATGGCAGAGTTATGCCCCGAGCTTGAAAGCAAAAAAGCGGGCGAGCCGCTGCACGCAAAGCGCCTGCCGTTTTTGCGCAATATTATAACCGTAGGATTTAAGCAAAAGGGCTGCCTTACCTGGGAGGACGCTATTGAACGCGGAAAGACCGTACCCGTAAGCGAGGTTTACCGTATGGCGGCAGCAGTCGATAAGGACGACGTTTGCAATATGCAGTATACATCCGGTACAACCGGTTTCCCGAAAGGCGTTATGCTTACGCACTATAATGTTGTCAACAACGGCAAGTGCATAGGCGACTGTATGGAGCTTTCCACCGCCGACAGGCTTATGATTCAAGTGCCTATGTTCCACTGTTTCGGAATGGTGCTTGCAATGACCGCAAGCATGACCCACGGCACAACCGTTTATCCTCTCCCCTATTTCTCACCCAAGCCCGCGCTTGCCTGCATAAATTCCGAGCATATAACCGCATTTCACGGCGTTCCCACAATGTTTATTGCAATGCTTGAAAACCCCGATTTTGCAAAGACCGATTTTTCATATATGCGCACCGGCATTATGGCGGGCAGCCCCTGCCCCATTTCGGTAATGCAGGATGTTGTGGATAAAATGAATATGAAGGAGATTGTTATAACCTACGGTCAGACAGAGGCGTCCCCCGGCTGCACAATGAGCTCTATTTACGATACTATCGAGCAGCGCGTGGGCACCGTGGGTAAGGCTCTGCCCGAAATCGAGTGCAAAATTATAAACCCCGAAACGGGAGAGGAATGTAAGGACGGCGAAAACGGCGAGTTTGTGGCGCGCGGCTACAATATAATGAAAGGCTACTACAAAATGCCTAAAGCCACCGCAAACGCCATTGATAAGGACGGCTGGCTGCACACGGGCGACCTTGCCTGCCGCACGCCCGACGGTTATTTCAGAATTACGGGCAGACTTAAGGATATGATAATAAGGGGCGGGGAAAATATTTACCCCAAAGAAATTGAGGAATTTATTTACACCCACCCGAAGGTTAAGGATGTTCAGGTAATAGGTGTACCGGACGAGCAGTACGGCGAGGAAATAATGGCTTGCGTTATTTTAAAAGATGGTGAAACTATGACCGAGGCTGAAATGAAGGAGTTTATAAACTCCCATATGGCGCGGCATAAGGTGCCGAGATACATTGGTTTTGTGGATAGCTTCCCGATGAATGTTGCGGGCAAAATATTAAAATACAAAATGCGCGAGGACGCGGTTAAAAAATTAGGTCTGCAAAAGGCGGATAAGGTGGTAACGGCATAATGGTTGAAAATAAATACTTTGTAACCGATTCGCACTGCCACATATACCCCGAAAAAATAGCCTCGCGCGCGGTTGCGGGAACCGATAATTTTTATCATGAGCATTCGGTAGGCTCAGGCACCGTTGAGGATCTTATTGCGATGGGCGATAAGGCGGGAATAGACCGATATATTGTCCAGTCGGTAGCCACAACGCCACACCAGGTTAAAAGCATTAACGAATTTATTGCAGGTGAGGTTAAAAAGCACCCGCATAAGCTTGTGGGGCTTGGCACTCTGCACCCCGACAGCGAGGATATTAAGGGTGATATTAAGCATTTAATGTCCCTGGGACTTCGCGGAGTTAAGCTGCATCCCGATATTCAGGCGTTTAAAATAGACGATTACCGCTGCCTTAAAATTTATGAGCTGTGCGAAGAAAATCGCCTGCCCATACTTATGCACACGGGAGACAGCCGCTACGATTATTCAAACCCCAACCGCCTTTTGCCCGTTCTTAAAATTTATACCGAGCTTACCGTTATAGGCGCGCATTTCGGCGGCTGGTCTATTTGGGAGGAGGCAAGCAAAAAGCTTTGCGGCACACCCAATTTGTATGTTGACTGCTCCTCTGCCTTTCCTTACCTTAAAAAGGAGACCGCAAAGGAGATAATCCGCCGCTACGGAGCGGACAGGGTGCTCTTCGGCAGCGACTACCCGATGTGGTCGCCCGAAAACGAGCTTAATTATCTTTTATCATTAGACCTTGACGAAAACGAAATAAAGAGTATACTTAATATAAATACCTGTAAAATTTTTAATTTGGAGTGATTTCCTTGAACAGAGATACCGTTTGCGTGCAGGGCGGCTACAGACCCGGTAACGGCGAGCCGCGGCAGATACCTATAATTCAAAGCACGACCTTTAAATATAACACAAGTGAGGATATGGGCAGACTTTTCGATTTAGAGGCGAGCGGATATTTCTATTCGCGCCTGCAAAACCCCACCTGCGATACCGTCGCCGCCAAAATTTGCGAGCTTGAGGGCGGCTCTGCCGCTATGCTTACATCATCCGGTCAGGCGGCTTCGTTTTACGCCGTATTCAACATAGCATCCTGCGGCGACCATATTGTTTCCTCATCCTCTATTTACGGCGGGACATACAATCTTTTCGCCGTTACAATGAAAAGAATGGGAATTGACTTTACCTTTGTATCGCCCGACTGTACAAGGGAGGAGCTTGATGCGGCTTTCCGCCCGAACACAAAGGCAGTCTTCGGCGAGACTGTTGCAAACCCGGCGCTTACCGTGCTTGATTTTGAAAAGTTCGCCGCCGCTGCGCACAGCCACGGCGTTCCGCTTATAGTAGACAACACCTTTGCAACGCCCGTCAACTGCCGCCCCTTTGAGTGGGGAGCGGATATTGTAACCCATTCCACCACAAAATATATGGACGGTCACGGCGCGGCGGTAGGCGGCTGTATTGTGGATTCGGGCAAATTTGATTGGACGCGTTACCCCGACAAATTTCCCGGGCTTTGCACCCCGGATGACAGCTACCACGGCATAACCTATACAGAACGCTTCGGTATAGGCGGCGCGTATATCACCAAGGCTACCGCGCAGCTGATGCGCGATTTCGGCTCGGTTCAGTCGCCGCAAAGCGCGTTTATTTTAAATTTGGGGCTTGAAAGCTTACACGTCAGAATGGCGCGGCACTGCGAAAACGCCCTTGCTGTGGCGCGTGCGCTTAAAAACGATGACCGCGTGGCTTATGTAATTTACCCGGGACTTGAAGGCGATAAATACCATGACCTTGCAAAAAAATATATGCCGAACGGCACTACCGGCGTTGTTAGCTTCGGCTTGAAGGGTGGGAGAGCCGCTGCGGAGGGCTTTATGAAGGGGCTTAAGATAGCCGCGATTGAGACCCATGTCGCCGACGCACGCACCTGCTGCCTGCACCCCGCAAGCAGCACACATCGCCAAATGACTGATGAAGAGCTTGCCGCCGCGGGCGTACCCGCAGACCTTATCCGTATGTCCTGCGGGCTTGAAAGCTCGGAGGATCTTATAAACGATATTAAGCAGGCGCTCGACAGTGCCGAAAGCAGGTAAAAAATGCCGATTAAAATTCCAAACGATCTGCCGGCGGTCAAAACGCTGAATAATGAGAACATCTTCGTTATGACCGAAACAAGAGCTATAACGCAGGATATCCGCCCGCTTAAAATACTGCTTTTAAACCTGATGCCGAAAAAGATTGAAACCGAAACACAGATTTCCCGTCTGCTCGGAAACTCCCCGCTGCAGGTCGATCTTGAGTTTCTGCATACAAAAAGCCATGTTTCAAAAAATACCTCGGCAGAGCACCTTTTTACATTTTACAAAACCTTTGAGGATGTTCGCGACCGCACATTTGACGGTATGATAATAACCGGCGCGCCAGTTGAAAGGCTGCCGTTTGAGGAGGTTGAGTATTGGGCGGAGCTTTGCGAAATTATGGAATGGAGCAAGACCCATGTACACAGCACCTTTCATATTTGCTGGGGTGCGCAGGCGGGGCTTTACTACCATTACGGCATAAAAAAATATATGCTTGAAAAAAAGCTGTTCGGCGTGTTCCCGCATACAGTGGATTATAAAAACTCCATTTTATTCCGCGGGTTTGACGACACCTTTATGGTGCCCCAGTCGCGCTACACAACCTTTAAAACAGAGGACATAAGGGCAGTGCCGCAGCTTAAAATTTTAGCCTCCTCCAAGGAAACGGGAGTGTACGCCGTATCCTCTGAAAAAGGGAAGCAGATATTTATAACGGGTCATTCCGAATATGACTCGAACACACTGGCAGATGAGTATTTCCGCGATTTAAAGGTGGGCGAAAAAATAGAAATACCGAAAAATTATTTTAGGGGTGACAACCCCGAAAATCAGCCCCTCGTTTCGTGGCGCGCGCATGCGAATCTGCTTTACTCAAACTGGCTTAACTACTTCGTTTACCAGACCACACCGTATGATATTAAGAGCATAAAATAATGTCTACTGAATAATTGCATTAGCAAATGCAATTATATAAAATCGAGTTAAAATCTCGATTTTATGGGTCAAAACCTTTGTTTTGACCGTCAGTTTCCATTGATTGTCGCCTGATTTTAAAAAGATTCAAAATGTGATTCTTTTTAAAGTGCAAGGTTTTTTCGCAAAATTGCGTAAAAACCTTGCACCTGAACAATTCAAAAGTTTACACCAACATGCTCGGGTTAAGGTACTTTTGAATTGTTCAGCAGGCATTAAAATAGCCGTGCAGGGGTCAAAACCGCGAAACTTGACGAAAAATTATATCAATTCTACACAAATACAAGGTCGAGAATTCCGAAATCGTTGGATAAATATTAGAACTTATTCACAAATAATTGACGATTTCATTAAATGTGGTATAATGATAATATCAGGTGTTACCGAGTTGTAACAAGGCAGTTAATAAAATGTTAATCCCGAAGGAGATTTTACAATGTGTGTTAAAGATGTAGTTATTCAGAATCAGGTTGGTCTTCATGCCCGCCCGGCAACCTTTTTTATTCAGAAGGCAAATGAGTATAAGTCCTCAATTTGGGTTGAGAAGGATGAAAGAAAGGTAAACGCAAAGAGCCTTTTGGGCGTTCTGTCGCTTGGCATTGTAGGCGGCACTACCATTAAAATTATTGTTGACGGTTCGGACGAAAAGGAAGCACTTGACGGTCTTGTGGCTTTGGTCGAATCAGGTTTTGCAGATTGATATTGTATAATAAGCTTTACAATGTCTCCCTCTGACGAGGGAGGCTTTTTTATAGGGAGAATTTATGATTTATACAGTAACATTAAACCCCGCGCTTGATTATAATATGTACCCGGAAAATTTAGCTGTGGGCGAAATAAACCGCTCTGCGCGCGAAAGCCTTTATTTCGGCGGCAAGGGCATAAATGTCTCGTTCATTTTAAACGAGCTGGGAATTCCATCGGTCGCGACGGGTTTTATTGCGGGATTTACGGGCAGCGCACTTGAAAGCGCAGCTTCCGTCTTTGCAATCACCGATTTTGTAAGACTTGAAAAGGGTATTACCCGAATAAATGTAAAGCTCCGTGCCGAAAATGAGACCGATATCAATGCCGCAGGACCCGAGATATCGGATACGGATACAGAACGCCTTTTTGAAAAGCTCGAAAAAGCACAGGCGGGGGATACGGTTGTATTATCGGGCAGCATTCCCAAAAGCGTTCCCGCAGACATTTACGGGGAAATAATGAGAAGGCTCTCCCCCCGCCGCATAACATTCGCGGTTGACGCGGCAGGAGAAGCTCTTATGAATTCCCTTAAATATTCACCGTTTTTAATAAAACCCAATCTTGAAGAATTAAGCGGCATTTTCAAAGCTGAGGTAACAAAACAAAACGCAAAAATCTACGCCGAAAAGCTGATTTCGCTCGGCGCGCAAAACGTGCTTGTTTCAATGGGAAAGGACGGCTCTTATCTCTCCTGCTCGGACGGCAAAGGGCTTTATATGCCTGCAGTATCGGGCACAGCCGTCAACACCGTGGGCGCCGGCGATTCAATGCTCGCAGGCTTTCTTGCGGGATATGAAAAAACCAAGGATTCCGGCTATGCTTTGCGCTTAGGTACGGCTGCGGGCAGCGCTACGGCATTCAGCGAAGGGTTGGCAACCGGTGCTGAAATTCGGAATGCGGAATTATCCTTTGCAAAACAATAAATGCGGCGTTACCGCCGCAAAATTTTTTTGAATTTATCGCCATGCTAAAATCACCCCGAAGGAATTAGCCTTCGGGGTGATTGAGCCTTCGGTAAAGCCGAAAGGTGTCAGATTACGCCTTTACTTTATTATAGCGGGTAACCAAAGCAGATTTCTTTCTTGCTGCGTTGTTCTTGTGAATGATACCCTTAACCGTAGCCTGATCAATCTTCTTAACAGCTGCAGTTACAACCTCCGCCATATCGGCAGAGCCGGCGTCTATAGCGGCGTCCGCTTTCTTAACAGCAGTTCTTAAAGCGGAACGGTAAGCTTTATTGCGCTCATAATTAGCTCGGCTTACGAGCACGCGCTTTTTCGCAGATTTAATATTCGGCATCGTGACACCTCCTAACACATTACTCACAGTACAAATTATAATACCACATAAAATCGGAAAATGCAACAGTTTTTTTGAAGTTTTAAATATTTATGCATTTTTTTGCCGAAAAGCCTATCTCTCCTCACGGAAATATGAAAGTCCCAAATGCGCGGGTGGCTGATTTTCGCGGCGCTTACGGATACTCACCACTATAAGTACGATTATGGTAACCACATAAGGAAGCATCTGAATCAGCGGAATCATCTGCATGGGCACATTTATATAGTTGAATAGAATATAAAGCGCACCGAACAGATAAGAGCCGAGTATGGCAAGCGAGGGCTTCCAGGTAGCAAAGATAACTATTGCTATTGCAAGCCAGCCGCGGTCGCCGAAGCCGTTGTTCGACCAAATGCCGTTGCAGTAATCCATTACATAGAAAAGCCCGCCGAGCCCCGCTATCATGCCGCCTATGCAGGTGGCGAAATACTTATATCGCGTAACATTAATGCCTGCGGCGTCCGCTGTGGCGGGATTTTCACCCACCGCGCGAAGGTTAAGCCCGTGCTTTGTTCTTTTAAGGAATACCGCGGAAATAATCGCAATGATAATTGCAAGGTACACCATAAAGCCGTAGGAGAAGAAGAGCTTGCCTATATCCCCCATGCTTTCCGCAAACGGCAGGGTGGTTTTAAATGCCCGCGCGATATCGACCAAAGCAAGATACGGAACATCGCTTTTAACGATCTTAATAAGCGAGCCGCCGAAGAAGTTACCGCAGCCCACGCCGAAGGTGGTAATTGCAAGACCCGTAACATTTTGATTCGCTCTGAGTGTTACGGTCAGGAAGCAATAAAGGAGCGACACGAGCAGCGAGCCCAAAAGGCAGCACAAGAACGGAATTAAAACCGCTATTATAGGCACTACCTCATCGGTCGAGGTTTGGTACATAAAGCCGCCGACAACGCCCGATATTGCGCCGATATACATAATGCCGGGTATACCGAGGTTAAGGTTGCCGGATTTCTCTGTCAGGATTTCGCCGGTAGCCCCGTAAAGCAAAGGTGTGCCCTGCAAAACAGCACGCTGGATAAAGTTAATGACAGTTAACATTATTTCTCCTCCTTTTTACGGCGGCTGAAGTTGATTTTGTAATTGATGAAGAATTCGCAGCCTATTATGAAGAACAGGATTATTCCGGTTAAAATATCGGAAAAATCGCCGTTCAAACCGAATTTAGAGGTAACCTCATCCGCGCCGCGCCCCAAGAAGACGAGCAGCAGGGTGGTTAAAATCATTGTGATCGGATTGAATTTGCCGAGCCATGAAACCATTATGGCGGTGAAGCCTCTGCCGCCCACCAAATTCGAATCGATAGAGTGTGAAGAGCCGCCCACAAGCAGGAGGCCCGCAAGCCCGCATATGGCACCCGACACAAGCATTGTGCGGATGATTACCTTCTTGACATTTATTCCGATATAGCGGGCGGTGTTTTCACTCTCGCCCACAACCGAAATTTCATAGCCGTGCTTGCTGTATTTAAGATATATCTGCATTAAAACGGTAATAACCGCCACAATTATGATGTTAAGCAGGTATTTGACCCCAAAAATATCTGGCAGCCAGCCGTGAGATAAAAGGTCGGGACCCACAACATTCGAACCGCTTTTATCTGCGATTTTAAGAAAGTATTCTACAAGCTGAATCGCAACATAGTTCATCATGAGTGTGAAAAGCGTTTCGTTGGTTTTCCACTGTGCCTTGAATATCGCCGGGATAACGCCCCAAATCATGCCCGAAACTATTGCGGCGACCGTCATAATAAGAATCAGCACGCCGTTCGGCACCTTGCCGCCGAGCCAAAACATGCATGCGGCGGTGGCAAGACAGCCTATGAGCACCTGACCCTCCGCGCCGGTGTTCCAAAAGCGCATACGGAACGCGGGCGTTACCGCAAGGGATATGCAGAGAAGTATTGCAATATCGTGAATTGTAACGAGCAGTCTGCCCTTGCCGACCGCACCGTGAACAATTGTCTGATAAATTGAGATCGGGTTGTCTCCTGTAAGCACCTTTGTAACAATGCCGCAAACCACAAGAGCCAAAACGATTGCTGCGGCTCTTACTGTTATTCGATAGGTAAGGGAAACGCCGTCTCTTTTGGAAATATAAGCAAACGGCTCGCGCTTAAGCTTCTTTTCACCTGCCATCTTCCGCACCTCCCGATTTTGTCATTAAAAGTCCGAGCTCTTCCTTTGTGGTCTCTCTTGCGTCCGCAATGCCGGTAACTCTGCCCGAATTTACTACTATAATGCGGTCGCAAAGCTCAATTAAAACATCCAGATCCTCGCCGACGAATATGACCGCAACGCCGTTTTTCTTCTGTTGATTGAGAAGATTGTATATCATATAAGAGGAATTTATATCAAGCCCTCTTACAGGGTACGCTGCCATAAGCACGGTAGGAGATGACGCAATCTCACGCCCTACAAGCACCTTTTGAACATTGCCGCCCGAAAGCCTGCGAACAGGGGTGTTCGCGCCGGGTGTGGCAATCTCCAAATCGTTTATAATATCCTCAGCAAGCTTTTTCGGCGACTGGCGGTTAAGGAAAAGCGAGCGCCCGCGGCGATAGCTGCGCAGCATCATATTATCCACAATGTCCATATTGCCTACCAAGCCCATCCCGAGCCTGTCCTCAGGGACGAACGAAAGGCGGACTCCCAGCTCACGAATCTGCATGGGTGTTTTGTCCCGCAGGTTTTCATCCGCTCCGGTCTTCGGATTATTGTAAATTATTTCACCGCTGTGAACCCTCTGCAGACCGGCTATTGCCTCCAAAAGCTCGCGCTGTCCGCTTCCGGCTATGCCCGCAATTCCGAGTATTTCACCGCTTTTTGCAGTGAAGGATATATCGTCAAGGACCTTAATACCGTCCTCGCTGTAAAGGTCAAGTCCCTTTATCATAAGCCTGTCCGCGGTATTTTCCGGCTCTGTTCTGTCAATGTTAAGAGAAACCTTTTTGCCCACCATCATTTCGGTAAGCTCGGCTTCGTTCGTTTCCTTCGTTATAACCGTATCTATGTATTCGCCGCGGCGAAGAATCGCCACGCGGTCGGAAACGGAGAGCACCTCATGCATTTTGTGCGTGATTATTATAATGGACTTGCCGTCGCTGCGCATTCTTTTCAGCACCGCAAAGAGCTTTTCGGTCTCCTGCGGGGTAAGCACCGCAGTCGGCTCGTCAAGTATCAGTATATCCGCTCCGCGGTAAAGCACCTTGATTATTTCAACGGTCTGCTTTTCCGAAACCGACATCTGATAAATTTTCTTCTTCGGGTCAACATCAAACCCGTATTTCTCGGAAATATCGGCGACGCGCTTTGCGGCTTCCTTAAGATTGAAGCGTTTATCGCGGTCGATCCCCAAAACTATATTTTCGGTAGCGTCAAATACATCCACAAGCTTAAAATGCTGGTGGATCATACCTATCTTAAGGTCAAAGGCGTCCTTCGGCGAGTTTATTACAACGCGTTCGCCGTTCACAAGAATCTCGCCCTCATCCGGGTGGTAGATACCTGCAATCATATTCATGAGCGTCGTCTTGCCCGATCCGTTTTCACCGAGCACGGCAAGAATTTCGCCCTTTTCCACCGTAAGATTAATGTCCTTGTTAGCGACTACCTTACCGAAGCGTTTCGTTACATTTCTTATTTCAAGCGCGTTCACAAGTATCCTCCCTGTATGCTTTAAAAATCAAAATACACAAGGGGAAAATATTCCCCTTGTGTGGGATAGTCAGGTCTAAAACGCCGATTAAACCTCTTTATTAAGGTTTGTAACTCCGTCGATGATAATATCAAAATAAGGCGCGGAACGGAAGCTCTTTGCGTTGGACTCATCGAAGTAGCCGTCATGAATTACATTGGTATCGCCCTTGAAGTCGCCGTCGATATCAGCCATATACTGATCGAGCTTCTTGCCGTCAACGGTGAACTTATCGGTAGCGAATACCTTAAGAGTTCCCGCCTTGAAGGCGTCGATAGCTTCTTTAAGCTTTGCTTCGGTGCCCTCTGCGGCAACGCCCTGATTGAGTCCGCTTATAACAACCGAGTTGGTAGCTATATCGCCGCACCAGTCGGAATCGATAGCCTGTCCCTTAACAGCGCACTCAATGATGTACTGGAAGTAGGGAGCCCAGTTAATGGCGGATGAAACTATAAAGGTGTTTTTGCCTGCAGAGTAGGTGCTGCCGTTGTAGGAAACATTCGGAACGCCCGCAAGCTCGCAAGCGGTGGGAGCGCCGAGGGAGTCGGCATGCTGGCTTATAAGCACGCACTTGTCTTTTTCGATAAGAGCGGTAGCAGCCTCCTGCTCCTTACCCTGATCGTACCAGGAGCCGGTGTAGCGAACCTTCATTGTAGCCGATTCGCAAACTGAGCGTGCGCCGAGGAAAAAGGAGGTCATGCCCGAGATAACCTCAGCATAGGTGTAAGCGCCTACATAGCCGATAACAGCCTCTTCAGCCTTAATCTTGCCGGCTTTGATCATTTCGTTCAGCTTCATTCCCGCAGCAATACCCGCAAGATATCTGCCCTCATAAATGGAAGCAAAAGCATTGTGGAAGTTAGCGATGCCCGCAATTTTGCCGGATGTGCCGGTAGCGTGGCAGAACTGAACATTCGGGAATTCCTTGGCAGCCTGCTTCATGAAGGACTCATGACCGAAGGAATCTGCGAATATAACCTTGCAGCCCTTGTTCTTGGCAAGGTCAACAGCGGCGTCGTAGCATTTGCTGTCTTCGCCGATGCCGGTAACGATAACAACCTGCTCGTCCTTAAGACCCATACCCTTCTGAACGGACTTAAGAGCCTGAATGAAGTTGTTGTCATAGGTTGAGTTTTCGTCGTGAAGGCAAATCATACCGATCTTGAAATCATCCGGTACGGTAACATCGGATTTAATGTCAAGACGCGGAAGCACATCCTCTGTGACGCCCTTCTTGGCGGTACCTGCGTTTGAGCCCGAGCCCGTGTCCTTGCTGCCGCAGCCTGCAAAAGCAAAAAGCATTGCGAGGCAGAGAAGCATAGCTGTAAGTTTCTTCATAATTCTTCTTCCTCCGAGAAATTATTTATTTGATAAGCGGTAATACCGCGATTATCCCGAATTTATCTGCGGAATGTGACTGAATCATCGCTCATGCTGTCTATAATTGCGAGAGATTCGACCCTTATTCCGTCCGCACGGAGCGAATCTCCGCCCTTTTGGAAGCCCTTTTCAATGGCACAGCAAGCTCCAACCACCTCGGCACCCGCCTGCTCGGCTATATCAATAAGTCCCAAAAGCGCCTTGCCGTTCGCAAGGAAATCGTCTACCAATAATATTTTATCGTCCGGCTTTATGTAATCCTTTTCAACAACCACGGTGTAATCCGTTCCGTGTGTATAGGAATGAACCACCGTGCTTAAAACTTCACCCGAAACATTGCTTGATTTATGCTTTTTCGCAAATACGACCGGCACATGCATCGCAGCGCCTGCGCCTACCGCAATGGCTATTCCGGAGGTTTCTATGGTGAGAATTTTCGTTATTCCCTCATCCTCAAACAGCCGCGCGGCCTCGCGCCCCATCTCCATTATAAAATCAACATTTATCTGATGATTTAAAAAAGAACCCACCTTCAAAATATTGCCGGGAAGTACCTTTCCCTCTTTTAGAATTTTTTCTTCTAAAGCTTTCATCGGGCGAGCTCCTTATATAAAAAATAAAAAACAGACCTATTAAAGTCTGCTTGCCAATAAAACATACAAAACGGTTTTAAGGACGGCATTAAAGCTAAAGCCGACCTTACCAATAGTCGCAACTTACAAGGCGTGCGGTAGAAACATTTGGGCCGTTAATCCAAACCTATATTGGCAAATATCAATATTCTTTTGTTAAGCTTTTCATTACTGTAATCGTAACACACGATACGCCCAAAGTCAACAAAAAACGCAATTTTTTTAAAACTTTGTTCACATTTACAATTTAAATATTTCGGATACTGTTAAATTGTTCAGTCTGCAAGCATTCCTCTTTCTACGGTTTTACCTCCGCTTCCCGTCTCTTATGTTCGTATTATGATTCTTTGTTAAAATACGGGAGCATATGCAATAGCATGGCTTTTTTATGCCGTCCGCCCGCCCTGCCGGTAACTTTTTTTGAGAAACAGGCGCTAAAAACAGAAAATCGGTAATCAAAACGCTATTTTTGCCGCCCGGAACATAAAAAAATCAAAATATACACAGATTGTTCACAAAATATAGCTTGACATTATTCGACAGCAAATATATAATAATAGCATAAATCACACAAAAAAATCGCAGCAATAATATTGCTGCGAAAATGGAGCTGAAGATGGGACTCGAACCCACGATCTGCTGATTACGAATCAGCTGCTCTGCCAACTGAGCCACTTCAGCGTGCCTCATACCAATTGATTATACCAACTAATCTTGGCTAAGTCAAGTATAAAATGAAAGGAAATGAAAAAATGGCTTACACGATCAATCAACGCGTAGCGATATACAGAAAAATGGCTAATCTCACACAGACCGAAGCGGCTGAGCGCCTCGGAATGAAATGCAGCACCTATTCGCAGATGGAGCGCAAGGGCAATATCAGTGTAGATAAGCTTATGGCGATTGCCGAGGTATTCGGCGTTAACCCTGCGGTTTTGCTCCGCGATCCGATGGATCTGCAAGCCGAGACCGAATCGGCGGAAGCCGCGTACAAAGCGCCGACCGCAATGCACGAGCCTGTTTATATACCCACAGCGCGTCCTGCGTTTGTGACTACCAAGAACGAAGAAAATCTGCTGACCGTTCTTCGCAATCTTCCGAAAGCCGATGTCGAAGAGATACGCAGCTTTATCAATGAGAAATATCAGAATTCAAAGAGAAAGAAATAGATTCCGGCTCCGAATGCGAACCTATTATTAATAATTAAAGGCGGTTTAATATCGCCTGCGAAGCGGATTGCCCCCGAACGGCGGCAATCCGTTTTTTTTATTTTTAACATTCACTCAAAACGCAAAGCAATCACCGCTCTTTCAACTCACACTAAACACACGGGAACAAAAAGCCGAAAGGCTTCAACAAATCGTATAATTGCGTTTTTTCGTCTTCGCCGAGCTTTATATATTCGTCCTTTTCCTTCCAATATACTATCGGGCAGGTATCCTTCGCAATGCAAAAGGTTTGCGAGTCGCCGAATTTAACCGATGCGTTTTCATCAAAGCCGCATGACGGATTATCGCGATACAGCCTTTTGCCGGCAAAAATGCCCCTTAATTCTTCCGTATCATCGGAGCTTAAGGTATATACCGAATCGGCAAAGCGGACTTCCGCAGGCTCTTCGGAGCCGACTGCCAGCCTGCCGCCGCGAAGAAGCATTAGCGATAAAAGCACTGCCGCGACCGCAATTATCGGCACCGCCGAAAGCAAAATTTTCTTTTTTGTTTTCATTTTCAGCACCTCTGTGATATTAAAAAATCACTTTTTGAGCGTTTTCAATGCTATTTCCGCAACATCGGAATCCCAAAATTCACTGTCGGAGGAAATATCCTTAATAATTATATCTCCGTTTTTCTTAATTGAGTAATTACCGAACAATAGGTAATCTTCATATTCGGGAAGATAAACCGATATGGAATCGTCTCTTAAGTAAAATCTCAAATTCAAGACGGCATCGTCAATATAAAATTCACCGGACAAATTGCCTTCCTCATCCGAAAAGACCCTTATATTCGGTTTCGCCGAGAGCCATTCCGCATTTGGCTCGGGAAAAGCCCGTGGCAAGGAAAAGCTTCGATTCAAGGTCAAAAACCAATATGTAAATACAAGTGCGGCTGCAGCCGCCAAGACCGCAGCGGATATAAACAATATGCGCTTGCGCTTCACCTTCGGCATTCCCTCAAAAGTACGGTAGGCAAACAAATGTACCGCAGCCGCATTGCGGTACATTTGTTCAGCTGAAATCAATCCGCCTGTTCGTCATGCTTACTGAACTTTTCATCAATATAAACCAATAGCTTTGATTAATTATTTAAAACATATAACTATGGAATTTCATAAATAAAACTCCAAACTCGTCAGAAAATCCTTTTTCGGAACAATCATTTCTATTTCATCTGCATCTCCGCTTTTGTTTATAATAGCATATGAATTATTCAAAAAAAAATCAACATCTACTCTATTATACTTTTTACGGTGTTGCATAACTACAGAAAGAAAATTTTCAATACAACTGTTCTTTAATACATAAATTTCAAGAGAAGATAGTTGATTAAAATTAGAAATCAAAAATTCTATGTCATCATATTCATTTAGAACAAAAAGAATCTCCGGCATTGAATAACGCAAAAAACCATGTGGCTGACTTTCTGTGCAAGAGGTGACTGTATATCTTTCCTTTAAATTTTTTAATACAATTTCATCTGCTCTTGACCAAACCAACAGTTGTCTTTTTTGTAATTGGTTTTGTAAATATTCACGAATTCCGGAAAGAATAATACTTTCATGTGAGCAGATGGCAAAGGTCACCCATCCATTATCACTAATCGACTCTTTGCAATCATTTGTCATATTTAATGGCTCAATATCATATAAAATTTTCATTTCTTCAAAACCCATTCCAATATTTGATTCCATCTACCGTTTTTCAAAATTCGAATCACAAAATGAATTGATTTCCCATGATGTGGGTTATGTAGTTCAAATTGAATAACGGATAAAAATTTTACCCCAAAATAAACTTTTCCCGGGAAAGTATAGCACAAGCTTTATTAAAGAATTGATTCTATATAATATATTTGGACCCCATATAGCTCCTATTGTTACGCCTGCCGCAACAAATACCGCAGTAAATGCCGCCAACTTCCAACCGCTGATTCTAAAAGCCCGACCAATTAAATAAGCTATTCCTCCAAATACAGCGCCGCTCATACCGGAAATAACAGCTCTTGCCACCCAATGTCCATTCGGGTCAATATTATTAACCGGCTCATTGTTACAATATGAAAATAGATTTATGTTGTTAACACTACAAAAACCGAGAGCATTCAAACTCGGCTCATCCGCATTAATAAACCTGCAAATATCAGGGTTATAGTAGCGGCTCTGAAGATAGTAATATCCTGTTTCGCCGTCATAATAATACCCACGGTATCTTATCGGGTTTATCCGACCTACGGCAGCTGCCATAGAGCCGGTTATGGAAAGCAGCTTTCCCCACTCATTATAGGCATATTTTACCACAGAATTACCGTTTTTGTCAACTATTTCTTCAACATCGCCCTGAATATTTTTTAAATAATGTCTACTGAATAATTGCATTAGCAAATGCAATTATATAAAATCGAGTTAAAATCTCGATTTTATGGGTCAAAACCTTTGTTTTGACCGTCAGTATCCATTGATTGTCGCCTGATTTTAAAAAGAATCAAAATGTGATTCTTTTTAAAGTGCAAGGTTTTTTCGCAAAATTGCGCAAAAACCTTGCACCTGAACAATTCAAAAGTTTACACCAATATGCTCGGGTTAAGGTACTTTTGAATTGTTCAGCAGGCATTAAATAAAGATATTCCTCGCCGTTTAAGCTGAGGCCGATAGGTGAATTATCGGCATTGTAACGGAAATAAAGGGTGTCGGTTCCGTCATACTGACCGGTGATTCTGCCGTCAACCGTGAGGTAATGCGTGGTGACGCCGTTCACGGTTTTTTCGGTGCGGATGCCGTTATCGTCGTACCTATAGCCGTATGTATTTCAGCTTATCTTCAGCCTCAGCCGCAGCTTATCGCTTATCATGGCGATAAACTCACTGTTGGTCGGCTTGCCGCGGTCATTCTGAATGGTATAGCCGAAATATGAATTTAAAACATCGATATCACCCCTATCCCATGCCACCTCTATTGCGTGGCGTATTGCCCTTTCCACGCGGGAGGAGGTTGTCCCGTGGTGCTTTGCGACCGTCGGATACAAAAGCTTGGTTACGGAATTTATTATCTCGCTGTTTTTGACCGAAAGAATTATTGCCTCCCGCAAATAATGGTATCCCTTTATATGCGCCGGAACTCCTATTTGATGAATGATTTCGGTCACCATAAGCTCAAGCTCGGGGTCGGTTACCACATTGTCCTTTACCACAACCGGCGAAATTTCGTTCCGCCAGCCCGAAAGACGGATTATCCTTTCCGCCATTGTATTTATATCAAACGGCTTTAAAAAATAATAGCTTGCTCCCGCTTCAAGCGTTTCCTTTTCAAGGCGCGGATTATCAAAGCTCGACATCGCCATTACCATAGGCCTGCTTGCGGCGTCCGTTTTGTGAATGGCATCAAGCACGCCCAAAATATCGAGATTCTGCATAAAAATATCGGCAAGCACTACATCGGGCTTCTCCGATTTGATCTTTTCAAGCAGCTGCGTACCGCTCTTGTCGCACATGATCACATCCATACCGTAGCTTTTAAGAGCCTTCTCGCAGCTTTTCCCAAGCTCTGTGCCGTCTTCCGCAATTACAATTTTTAATTTCTTTCCCATTTTCAAGTTCCTCCCAAATTAACTTGTTTTACACATATTACCACATTCTCACATAAATTTCAAGTGATAATACAAAAATAGTGCATAATTCCATAAAAATAACATTAAAAGACTGCATTTATCACCATTCGACATCGATAATCGACGGAAAATCGTCTGTTTTTTTACTTTTTCACGATAAATTACAGCAAAAAAACAAAAAAGCTTCGGTGCGAAGTTAAAATTCGATACACCGAAGCTGAAATTCAGGCAAAACAGTAAGTGAACTGCTATGTATTAACCGTTTTGCTTTTTGATTCCGAAAAGCACTCTTAAAATTCCGCTTAAAAATTTAGGGCTCTTAAATAAAACAACCTTCACAAAAAAGACCTCCCGAGAAAATAATCAGCACCGTCTGCCGGAGAAGCCGAGAATAATAACCCATATCGCAAGCACCGCGACAAGAAATTTCGGCGGGCAAAAGCAGCTTATGAGAAGCCCGCAGGCAAATGTCAGACCCATAAGTCCCTTGTTGCAGCCGCAGCCTCTTTGCCTTCGCATTTCGCATCCCTCCGATATATCCGCTCTCCGTCGGCTCTTAATAACAGTATATCAAAAAAGCGGAAAAAGGTTACCGTTTGGCGCTTATTTTGAAAAAAATCCCCCCGAACGGCACAAAAAATATTCGGCGCTCGGCAGAAAATATGCAAATATAAAAACTCCCGATACCAAAATAATCAGGTATCGGAAGGAAAGCGTCGGGCGATGATGCGAATATTTTCCACTGCTATTTCGAGGATTTATATTTTTTAATGAATTCCGACGGAGAAATTCCCATATTCTCTTTAAACTGTCGGCTGAAAAAATACACATTGCCGTAACCGCATATTTGAGAAACCCGAGAAACAGAATATAACCCGGAGCGCAGCAGGTCGCATGAATAGTTTATTTTAAGCTGTATTATGTATCTTACGGGAGGCATTCCGAATTTTTTTATAAAAAGCTTTTTAAGCGCGGATTCGCTTATTCCGCAAATTGCGGAAAGCTTGCCGACCGATAATTTACCGTTTGTAAAATTTTCATTTATGTAATCTATGGCGGGCTTGATTTTTTTGTATTGCTTTTCAGGCAGATAGGTTTGTTTTTGAAGCATCGCAAAGACCTTGTAAAGCAACGAGATACATTCAAAATAATATCCGTCACGTTTTGCAACCCACAATGAAAAAATTTTCTTGAAAATAGGCGCCGCTGCTGTACCGTTATTTAATTTAATTGTAAACATTTCTGATGAAATGGGTTTATCGGTGTCGAAAAATATATCAATGCAATCACCGTTTTCCTCTCTTGTTACAGTATATCCTCTATTTTCACCCTTTGGTAAAAATCTTAACGTATTATCATCGCACATTTCGGTTTTCCCGTTAAAATAAACACTCATTTTACCTGAAATATGATATATAAGCTCGCAATTAGGCAGGTTGCCGCAAAATGCCGAAACCCTTTCGGGATATTGGTTTTTATCAACATATATTATGTTTTCAATTTTTGTAATTATAAAATTTGCATTCATATATTCTCCCCCCCGACCTTAATATTGTAAGATGTTCGGTGAAAAAAAGCAAGCCGATAAAAAATATTTTATGCCGAAAAGTATAAAAATGCTTTTTTATGAATTTACTTTCAATCAATATTCGGTAAAATATGCTTGAAAGGGTGTATTTTATAAACAAAAGAATTGAAAAGCTCACAGAGCTGACTCTCGGCGGAAAAATGTATGCACAGCCAAAGAAGACCGAATTTGACCGCAAAGATATATTTTTATCACGGGAACAAATGGAATCAAAGCGGCTATGCGAATTTATTATGAATCAAGAGCCTGTTTTATACGAATGCTCAAAAATGACCGGCTTTTTCAACTGTGATGAATCGGTTGTGGGCGATATTTTCAGACGAATGGAAAACAAAAATTTCAATGCGGTTGCAAATGCTTTTTATTTAAAACCGATTTACAATTTATCAACATTTGAATGGCAGCACGCAACGGCAGACTATGAGAAGGTATTGAAAAAAGGCTTATCGGGGATAATAGAGGAAATTGACAGCTCCCTTACTGAACATACAGATAATAAGGAAAAAGAATTTTTGCGGGCGGTCAGAAATGTTGTTTTAACGCTTATAAGCTGGGCGCATAAATGCTCTGAAAAAGCCGCCGAAGCAGCAGAAAGCACTGAAAACGGCGAATATAAACAAAACCTTATTACCTTGTCCGAGACACTTAAAAGAGTGCCGGAGAAAGCGCCATCCTCGTTTTATGAGGCGGTTTTAACAATTTATATTTGTTTTGCGGCAGACCCTGACAGCCTTGGAACGCTTGACAGATATTTGCAGCCGTTTTACGATAATGATTTAAAAAACGGTACCTTAACCCGCAAAGAGGCAAAAGAGTACCTGCAGGAGCTGTTTTTAATGCTCCAGGCGGCAACGCCCATAACCTCGGCTTGGTTCACGCGCGGCGGAGAATCGCACTTTTGCATAGGCGGTTATCTGCCCGACGGAAGCGACGGATTTACCGCTCTTTCAGGGCTTATTCTTGAAAGCTTGCTTGAATTGCCCACATGGATACCGCAGGTAACCTTGCGATGGACAGCCAAAACGCCTAAAGAGGCTTTCAGATTTGCACTTGACTGCGAACGCAAAGACCCTAACAAAAGAATTGCCTTCCAAAATGATGAAAAAAGGATAAAGTGTTACACCGAAATTTGCAAATTCCCCTTTAAAGAGGCAGTCAGATATACAACTGTGGGCTGTAATGAGCCGGCGTTTCCGGGAGTTGTTACCGGCGGTAATTCGGTAGTGAATATTGCGCGCTCCACCGAAACGCTTTTCCACAAAAAGAGCAATGAAATAATTCATCTTAAATCGTTTGAAGAATACTACAAGGTATTTTCAAAAGAACTTTTTTCCGATCTTATGATCGCATGCGAATATGATGATAAATATAACAGCGTAAAAGCAAGGGACATAAACTATTTATCGGCGCCGTTTTTCCACGGCTGCATAGAAAAAGCCAAAAGCCCTACCCGGGGTTCCGGGGATATTACAATAGCCTCGCCCCAATATGTGGGTATAGCAAATGTAATTGACTCACTGATAATAGTTAAGCAATTTGTATATGATGAAAAAATCGTTACTATGCAAGAGCTTACAGCGGCAGTTCAGGCAAACTGGAGCGGATTTGAGAATCTACGCACGCTCATAATTAAGAAAGGTGATTTTTTCGGAAACGATACCGAGCGTTCAAACAGCATAGCGCAAAGGTTTTATCAAAGTCTGTATGAATTTTTCAAGGATAAAACAAATTTATTCGGTTACCACTGGCTTGTAGGCGATTTAATAGGTTACAACCCGCACCATCAGCTGTTCGGCGAGAAAACGGCGGCAACGCCGGACGGAAGATACACAGGTGACGCGCTCAAATTCGGTTTAGGTCAAAGCGAGGGAAAAGACCGAAACGGACTTACAGCACTGCTTAATTCCATTGCAAGGGTTGACCCGAACGCCATAGGCTGCGGCAGTACCGTCACCAATATAATGCTTGACGAGCAGTTAATTAAAAACGACACCAATTTTAATAAAACAGCTGATTTGCTTGAAACGTATTTTAAAAACGGCGGCGTTCATTTTCAGCTTACATATGTTTCAAGGGAAGACCTGCTTAACGCTAAAAAAACACCCGAAAAATATAAAAATCTGCGTGTTCGAGTTTCCGGCTTTTCGGATTATTTTGTAAATCTTAATGAGCCGCTGCAGGATGATATTATCAGACGAACAATTCAAAAGGAGTAAAATAATGCTTTCCGCTATGATTTTTGATATTGAACGCAATTCTTATGTCGACGGACCGGGAATAAGAACAGCGGTATTTTTTAAGGGCTGTCCGCTTTCCTGCGTATGGTGTCACAACCCGGAAAGTCAGTCATTTGAAAAACAAATGATGTTTTATAAGAGTAAGTGTATCGGCTGCGGCAAATGCCGCGAAGTATGCCCGAATCATTTGCAAAGCTGTGATTTTTGCGGCAGATGCGAGCTTTACTGCCCGGCAGACGCGCGCAAAATTTGCGGTAAGGAATATACAATAGATGAGGTTTTAAAAGAAATTGTTAAGGATAAGCCGTTTTATGAAAATTCGGGCGGCGGCGTGACCTTATCGGGCGGTGAGCCGCTGGCTCAATATGACTTTTCGCTGGAGCTTTTGAAAAAAGCAAAGGAAAACGGAATACATACCGCAATTGAGACCTGCGGCTATGCGGAAAAATCCAAAATACTTGAAATTGCAAAATATGTTGATTTATTCCTGTTTGACTGTAAGGAAACCGATCCCGAACTGCACAAAAAATATACGGGCGTTGACAACAAGATAATTCTTGAAAATTTAAAGGCTTTGAGCGATGCGGGCAGTAAAATAATTCTGCGCTGCCCCATAATTCCGGGCTTTAACGACCGTGCGGAGCATTTTAAGGGAATAAGCGAAACGGCTGAAAAATTCATCGGAATTGAGCATATAGAAATCGAGCCGTTCCACCCGCTCGGCGAAAGCAAATATTCGGCGCTCGGCAGAGAGGTCGCCGATATACCTGTACCAAGCGGAAAAACAGTTGATAAATGGATTAAGCAAATTGGCTGCGGAACGGTTAAAGAGGTCATATGCGCATATCAAGCCTGAATCATGCCGAAAGATTTCGAGTCTCTTAGTCATCTTATCAAAAGCAGGCAGCTTTGTGACAGCTTCAGGTCGTTTTGCCTAAGCGAAAAATCGCATAAAATCAGGCTTTTTCGCCCCCAAAGCCTTGCGGGACGGGCTTTTTTTGAAAGTGGGTTCAAATCGGCATTTTTCCCGATTTTGGAGAGAAATGCGGGAAGATAGGAGAGAAAAACCGGGAGACGGTCATACACCGCAGAATAGAGCTTCCAACCGACGAAATCTATTTTTGAGGTGTATCTAATGAAGAATCTACCGATTGACTGGGACAGCGTTCCCGAGGTGATGAACAAGGAGCAATTTTTCCGAATCTGCCACATCAGCAGGTCCACGGCGCTGCACCTGCTCAAAAGCGGCAAGGTGCCTTGCGAGTGGTCGGGTAAAGTCGTTCAAAAGGAATAATGCGAATTACATACCGGAAATATGATCCTGCTACACTAAGACGCACAACTCCGCATTGAATGTTATGAAAAAGCCGCAAATTTCACGGCTTTTATTTTTCTATATGCGGATTGTTTGTTCGACATAAAATATAATCAATGCTGACATCATAAAAATCTGCAAGCCTGATCAGCGTTTCCGTAGGCGGCACTCTTTCTCCGTTTTCAAATTTTGAAAGCAACGCCTGCTCAATTCCTGTTTTCATTTGCACGGCGATTTGTGTGTACCCTTTGCTTTTTCGTAAAAGCTTTAGATTGTTTTTCATAATCACATCCCCCAATGACATTTTGTCATATTTATGCTTGACTGTTATGACGATTTGTCATATAATGATATTAATAATTCTTTTTGTTGTGTTTTTAAGGAGGTTGAATTGTGAAGTTCTGTCAAAGATGCGGCGAAGAAATTATGGACGAGGAAGCGTTTTGTCCGGGGTGCGGCTGCACGGTTGCAAAAGAAATTGAAAAGACGGAAATCTCCTATGCGAAATGCGTCAAAGTCGCAGTGACGACCGCTATTTTAAGTGCCGTTGCAATTGTGCTCGGCATTATTTGTTGGCTTTTGATAAATATGTGGGTTGGCGTAATATTATGCCTGGCAGCCGAGTTTATTGCGCTTTCACCCGATTTAAATTTGCAAAGGGCATTTAAGCGAAACGGATTGAACAGAAAATCAAAAGAAGATAAGGAAAAGATGAGGACAATAAAGAGAAATCTCAAATCCGAAAATCCCGCATATAAATTTTCAGCGGTATTAGCCGTTATTGCCGTGGTGCTTGCAGTAATCTTGGCTTTGTCTATCTGATTGCAGCAGAAATAACCGTTATAATGCTTTTTATAGTATCGTCTAAACAGAGTTATCCCATAATTTCGGGGTGGCTCTATTCTTATATAATGCCTGCTGAACAATTCAAAAATACCTAACCTGGCATGTAGGTGTAAACTTTTGAATTGTTCAGGTGCAAGGTTTTTGCGCAAAATTGCGCAAAAACCTTGCACTTTAAAAAGAATCACATTTTGATTCTTTTTAAAATCAGGCGACAATCAATGGATACTGACGGTCAAAACAAAGGTTTTGACCCATAAAATCGAGATTTTAACTCGCTTTTATATAATTGCATTTGCTAATGCAATTATTCAGTAGACATTATATATATCTTGAAAAATCAAACGATAAATGTTATAGTTAATTTAAGAAAACGCTTGTTGTTATGCGAAATTATTAACTTGTGGAAATGACTTTTGCAAGTTGCGGCGTTTGCTGATAACCAAGCCTCCCTCTGATGAGTGTTGATTTGTCTTCGGTTGACACAAGCATAAAATATAATCGGGTGAGAAAATTGCTTAAATTTATTTTCGGGCGTCCGGCGTCCGGTAAGACATATCAGATACTTGAAAAAATAAAGCGGCAAACCAAGACGGGCAGGCAGTGCGTGCTTATCGTGCCCGAGCAGTTTTCCTTTGAAAGCGAACGGGCGGTTTTGCGCGCGCTCGGTGATAAGGCGGCGCTCGGCGTTACGGTTACAAGCTTCACGCGGCTTTGCGACGAGGTGGGCAGATACGCGGGCGGCATTGCGGGCGTTACCCTCACAGATGCGCAAAAGGTCATATTTATGAGCCGCGCGCTGCGTTCGGTTGAGGCGGAGCTTACTTTGTGGCGCAAATACTGCCGCTCGGTAAGCTTTGCAAAAACAATGCTCGATACCGTAGGCGAATTTAAAATAAACGCCGTATCACCCGATAAATTGAAGGCTGCCGCCGAAGAGACCGAAAGCGCGGCGCTTAAAGCGAAGCTGTGCGATACCGCGCTTATATACGAAACCTATGACGCGCTTGTGGGCGAGCGGTTTTTAGACCCCGCAGACCGCCTTACAAAGCTTTACAGACAGCTTGAGGATTTTCGCTATTTTGAAAAAAAGGATGTTTTTATAGATTCGTTCAAGGGCTTTACCGGTCAGCAGTTTGCGCTGATCGACAGAGTTTTATCTCAGGCGGACAACCTGACCGCGGCGCTTACCGATGCGCCCGAAACAGGGGGCGAATTCGGTATTTTCTCGAATATACGCGCCGCAGCAGAGAAAATACGCCGAGCTGCCAAGCGTTATCATATGGCGGAGGATGAACCGCTTATTTTGGGCGCGCGCGGCACTGCGGAGGCTGGTATAGCGGCGGTGGAAAGGCTTATTTCGGGCGGCACCCCCGAAAAAACGGAAAACGACGGCTCACTTACCGTTTGCGCGGCAGATACTGCGGCGGAGGAAGCGGAGTTTGCCGTGAGAAACATACGCCGACTTGTGCGGACGGAAAATTACCGCTACCGTGATTTTGTAATAATAGCGCGGGACGCGGAGCGGTATGACGACTTTATAAACGCCGCGTGCGAGACCTACGGCGTTCCCTGTTTTTCGGATAAGCGCCGCCCGCTTTCGGCATTTCCGCTCGCCGCCCTTGCCGACGCCGCGATACAGGCGATACTTAAAGGCGACAGCGAGAGCATACTGCGCTTCCACAAAACGGGGCTCGGGACGCTTAATACCGCCGAAATATCCGAGCTTGAAAATTATGTCACTCTTTGGAATATTGAGGGGGATATGTGGCGGCACGAGTGGGTGATGGATGTGCGCGGCTTTGTATCGGACGATACAGAACCCGACGAAAAAGCGCTCGGTGAAATAAATAAGCTGCGAAAAAGGGCAATTTCACCGCTTGAAAAGCTGCGTGCGAAGTTCGGCGGCACCGCCGAGGATATGGCGGCGGCGCTGGTGCGGCTTTTTGAAGAGTGCGGGGCAGCGGAGAAATTATCTGCTATGTCGCAGAAATTTTTAAATGATTCCGAAGAATTTTCATCTGACATTTTAAGGCAAAGCTATGACAGATATATGAAGCTGCTTGACGGCATTGCAGCATGCTTTGGTACACGGGAAGTCGGAAAGCAGGAATTCCGCGAGGTTTTAAGCCTTGCGGTATCATTTGAAACGGTGGGGTCTGTTCCGCGGTATCTTGATGAGGTCACCTTCGGCGCAGCGGACAGAATACGCCCTTCGCGCCCGAAAGTTGCCTTTATTTTGGGCGCTAACCAGGGCGTTTTCCCGAAAGAAATATCCGCCTCGGGCATTTTCGGAATATCCGACCGCAAAAGCCTTATAGCGCTCGGCGTTGATATTCCCGATAAATCGGTATCTGCGGCGACCGATGAAAATTATCTGGTTTACTGCAACCTCTGCTGTCCGTCGGATAAGCTTTTTATTTCCTACGCGCGGCGGTCGCTTACGGGCGAGAATATAGAGCCTTCGGCGTTTGTGCAGGAAATAACCGAGAATATAGCTCACGGATTTGTTGCCGAGCCGGAGGAAAAAATAACCGATGAAAATCTGCCCGAAACAGCGGCTTCGGCGTATTCGGAGCTCTGCCGCAGAAGAAACGCCGAAAACGGCGGCGCGGCGGAAATACGCGCGGCGCTTGCGGGCACAGATGAATATAAAAAAGCAGAATACACCGAAAAAAGGCTTTCGGGCGCACCCGTCGCTATCGGCAAGGAAACGGCGCGGCAGCTTTTCGGGGAAGAAATTAAAATGTCCGCATCCAGGCTTGATACCTTTAACCGCTGCCACTTCGGCTTTTTCTGCCGATACGGACTTTCGGTCAAAAAGCTGCAGCCTGCCGAATTTGACGTTTTGCAGCGCGGCACGGTGGTGCACTACTGCCTTGAAAGATTTGTTAAGGAATACGGGAAGGGCGTATCGGTATTATCGCCCGAGAAAATCGAGGAGCTTACAGACGGCTACATAAACGATTATCTTGACGGAGTTACCGGCTACCGCGCCGTTGAGACCGCGCGTGGCAGATTTTTGGTCTCGCGAATTTCGCGCTCGGTTAAAGAGGTGGCTAAAAGGCTTGCCGAGGAATTTGCCCAAAGCGGCTTTGAGCCGATTGCCTGCGAGCTTAAAATAGGCGGCGAGGGCGAAAAGCTTGAATTTCCGTATGACGGCGGCAAAATATCCGTTTCGGGCAGTATTGACCGAGTGGATAAATTCGGCGGCTATATACGCGTTGTGGACTACAAAACAGGCAGTAAAAAGTTTAAGCTGCCCGATATTCTTTTCGGGCTTAATTTGCAAATGCTTTTGTACCTTTACGCCGCGGTGCGGGGCGCGGGGCTGCCCGATGAAAACGCGGCGGGAATACTGTATATGCCCTCAAAGCGGGATACCGCCGATAAGGGCATGGCTATGAACGGGCTTATTCGTAAGGATGAGGAAATAGTTACCGCAATGGACAGGGAAAAACAGGGCGATTTTGTGCCGAAATACGCCGTCACCAAAAGCGGAGAGCTTAAAAAGACCTGCACCTCTTTTATTTCGGCGGAGGAATTTTCCGAAATATTCGATTTTATTGAAAGAATTATGAAAAGAACGGGAAACACCGTAGCCTCTGGCGATATCGCCGTAAGCCCTGTTGACGGCAGGGAAACGCCCGCCTGCAAATACTGCGATTTCGCGTCTGTCTGCGGCAGGGAGGAGGAGCCCTGCTTCCGTGTTCCCGACCTTAAAAACGAGGAAATATTTGAAAAGCTGAAAAAGGGGGATGAATATGGCGTTTGAACCTACCGCCGCGCAGCAGGCGGCAATAGACGCGCGCGGGAATATTTTGGTTTCCGCCGCTGCAGGCTCGGGCAAAACTGCGGTTTTGGTTGAAAGGGTCATAAAAATGCTGACCGATGAAAGCAATCCCGTAAACGCCGACCGCCTTTTAATAGTCACCTTCACAAACGCCGCCGCCGCGGAAATGCGCACGCGAATCGAGAAGCGGCTGGACGCGGAGTGCCGCGCCAACCCCGATAACATAGGGCTTTTGCGGCAAAGGCAGCAGCTGAATAACGCGAAGATATGCACGATTGACTCCTTCTGTATAGACCTGGTGCGCGAAAATTTTGAAAGAGTGGGAGTATCCCCCGATTTTAAAATGAGCGACGGCTATTCCCTGCGCCCGACGGACGAAGCGGTGCTGAAATCTGTGCTTGAAGGGTATTACGAAGAAAATGACCCGATATTTTTGCAGCTGCTCGATACCGTGGGCGCGGAGTACGACGACGGCAATTTTTCCGCCTTTGTGCTTAAAATTTACGATTACAGCCGCCAGCTTGCCTTCCCGAAAGAGTGGTTTGCCGCTCTGCCGGAGGCCTATAAAAACGGTTTTGGGGCTGATAACGAATGGTATAAATACGCGGTTGAAAGCGCCTTAATATCCGCTTCGGATATGCAGGCGCTTATTGCGGAGGCGGCGGATATATGCTTAGAGGACGAAAAAACGGCGGAAAAATATCTGCCCGATATTACCGAATCCGCAAAGCGTACAGCAGCGCTGGCAAATGCCTGCAATAAAGGTGACTGGGATGAAATTTATAATTCCCTAAACGCCTTTTCGCTGTCACCCCTGCCGCGCGCAAACGGACTTGCGGGGGCACCGCAGGCGGCCGCCGCAAAGCTTGCCTATAAATATCTTGAGAAGGATATTGAGCGCCTGCAAAAGCTTTTTTATGCCGATTCCGCTTTTATATCCGCGCAGTTAAATTCCCTTTACCCGGCAGTACAGCTGCTTTCCGAAATACTTACAGAGTTTGACGAAAGGCTGTTTGCCGAGTATTCCGAGCGCGGCACCTTTACCTTCCACAACACCGAGCATATGGCACTGCGGCTTTTGTGCGAGGCGGAGAAAGCTCCCGATGATGAGCTTTTAAAGCTTTACGATGAGGTTATGGTGGATGAATACCAGGATACAAACGATTTGCAGGATACGCTTTTCCACATTCTTTCCCACCACGGGGAGCGGCTTTTTGCCGTGGGGGATGTTAAGCAGAGCATTTACGGCTTTCGCGGGGCAGACCCATCAAACTTTTTGCGCAAGAAAAACGCCGCCCTGCCGTATGATAAGGCGGGGGAAAGTGAACCCAAAAAAATTATTCTGGGCAGTAATTTCCGCTGCCGCGCAGAGGTCTGCCGATACATAAATTTCTTTTTTGAGCATATGATGACCGAAAACACGGGCAGCATAGCCTATAACGAAGAAGAAAGGCTGATACCTGCCGCGAAATATCCCGAGACGGCCGAGCCGCCCGCCGAGCTTGATATTATAAGCGTTAAAGGCTCTGCCGAGGAAAGGCTGACTGCCGAGGCGCGGCATATTGCGGAGTATATTAAATCGGCGGTAAACGGAAAGCCGATGATACGCGCGGACGAAAAAAATCTGCGCCCCGCGAAGTTTTCCGATTTCACAATACTTCTGCGTTCGCCGAAATACAAAGCGGGAATTATTGCAAAGGAGCTGCGAAAACACGGCGTCCCCGCAAATTTTTCCGCCGAAAGCTTTGCCGAGACTACCGAAATATCGGTATTTTTGGCGCTTTTGAAGGTGATTGATAACCCCGAATCGGATATTGAGCTGTTATGCGTGCTGTTGTCTCCCATATTCGGGTTTACGCCCGAAGAGACCGCGAACCTACGCATAAACAGGCGGCGCGGCAGCCTTTACTCGGCGCTTGTATTTGCTGCCGAAAACGGCGATGTTCACGCAAAAAATACCCTTGATACGCTGCAAAAATACCGCCTTTTAAGCGTTACGCTGCCGCTTTCAAAGCTTATAATGCGGCTGCTTGGCAGCACCGATTACTTAAACACCGTATCGGCAGGCAAGGAGGGCATACGCCGCCGAAACAACCTGCTGCTGCTTGCAAGCTACGCCGCGCAATACGAGGCCGATACAGGCAGCGGTATAGGCGGGTTTGTAAGGTTTATTTTAAAGCAATCCGAAAGCGGAATAAAATCAGCTGCGGCGGGCTCTGCGGGCGATACGGTAAATATCATGAGCATACATGCCTCAAAAGGGCTGCAATTTCCCGTTTGCATTGTGGCGGATACCACCGCCGCCTTTAACGACGGTGACGCACGCGAGGATACGCTCTTTTCGGCGGAGCACGGCATAGGCTTCAGGTATTTTGACGAGGCGGCAAAAGCCCGCTTTACCACCATATGCCGTGAGGTGATAATCGATAAGCAGCGCAAAACCGCGAAAGAGGAAGAACTGAGGCTTTTGTACGTTGCCATGACCCGCACACAGGATAAGCTTATGCTTATATCCTCTGTAAGTGACGCGGAAAAGGAAATTGCCGAAGAAATTTCCGCTTTGACCCTTTGCGGCGGTCAGCCCGATAAGCTTTTTCCCCGCTTTAAATCCTACGCAAAATGGCTGCTTGTATCTGCCTTGCTGCACCCCGACGGCAGGGAATTACGCGGGAACGGGACTAATATTATTCCCGATACTACCGACAGCCGCCTTTTCTTAAGGGTGATATACCCCGAGCCTGAAAACGCCGAGGAAAAGACGGACGAAAAAGAGAAATACGCGCCCGATAATGAGTTGACCGAAAAAATACGGGAAAGCATTTCTTTTGAGTACCCCTATGCGCCGCTTTTGCAGGTGGAGGCAAAAAGCTCGGTTTCGGCGCTTGCAAATAAGGCTGAAAGCGATAAATTCGCGTTTTCGGCGCGCCCCGCGTTTATGAGCAAGGGCGGAATCACCGCAGCCGAGCGCGGCACCGCGACCCACCGTGTAATGGAGTTTATAGACTTTAATAAAGCCGGCGAATTGGATGCAGAGCTTGAAAGGCTTTATGAGTGGCAATATTTAAGCGAGCGGGAATATAACGCTGTGCCGAGGGATAAAATCAAAGCGTTTTTTGAAAGCGATATTTTCGCGCGCATAAAAAAATCCCCCTTGGTTAAAAGGGAGATGAGGTTTTTAACCGAGCTGCCCGCAAATAAGCTGCTCGCAAGCCCCGATAAGGCGTTTGAAAATGAAAAAATAATCGTTCAGGGCGCGGTGGACCTCTGCTTTGAGGAGGATGGCGAAATCGTGGTGCTTGATTTTAAAACCGATCATGCCGAAGATGGGGAAGCCTTACGCGCCGCTTACGGCGGTCAGCTTGCAATCTATGCGCTTGCCTGCGAAAAGATTTTTGAAAAGCCCGTAAAGCAGACCGTTATTTATTCCTTTGCGTTGTCAAAGGAAATCAATGTGTAAATGATCGTGTCGAAAAAGACGACACGATCTTGGACGGGAATGCCGTTCGCTCGAAAATCACGGATTTTCGGACTGCACTCCCTACTCTTGCGGTGCCCAAAGAAAATAATCGCTTGGAGCGCGAATTTTCTTTGACCGCGGCGCCATAACGCCCTCCTTTTATCCGCCACAGGCGGCAGTCGGTTGTTATGCTCCGCCAATACCACCCCTGTGCCCTTGAAAAACCGCTGAATAAGCGGTTTTTCGCTTATAATGTGTTTTTCCGCCGCACATGTCAGCGGAAAAACGAAAAATGCGGTGATATCGCCGCATTTTATTGGTGAATTAATTTTCTTTTTTATCCTCTTCAAAGGCTTCCGTGCTTTTATCGGGAGTCAGCAAAACGAGCAGAGTTCTGAAGATCAGCTTTATATCAAGCCACACACTGTATTCGTTTATATAGGTCAGGTCGAATATGAGCTTGTCCTTCGGTGAGGTGTTGTATTTTCCGTAGATCTGCGCCATTCCGGTAAGACCTGCCTTCGCGCGCTGGCGGTATGAGAATTCAGGCAGCTCCTTTGTGTACTTCTCAACATTCTCAAGCATTTCGGGTCTCGGGCCGACAATGCTCATATCGCTCTTTATAACATTTATAAGCTGCGGCAGCTCGTCAATTCTGAATTTACGGATTATCCTGCCGGTGCGGGTTATTCTGTCATCATTTTTGGTTACTGACTTATGAACCGAGCCGTCCTCCGCACGCATAGAGCGGAATTTAATAACGCTGAACACTCTGCCGGCGTAGGTGGCGCGCTCCTGCTTGTAAAACACCGGGCCGCCGTCCTCAAGCTTAATGCAGATCGCGGTTATAAGGAATATGGGGGATGTGATTATAAGCCCGAGACCCGCAATCAACAGATCCATAAGGCGCTTTATCACGCGCTGCTCGAATGTGAGCCCCTTTACGGGCGCATAAACCATTGATTTATCGTCAAAAAAGACGCGATGGCTGCTAACCGACACAATATCCGAAAGCTCAACGCTGTAATAGATATCCTTTTTGCAGTGATAGCAGTATTCCACAAAGGAATTTCTTTCCGGAACCGACAGGTTGTAAAAGAAAACCGAATCTGCCCTGTCTATTTTTTTCAGTATATCCGGGTCGTCGGTAAATACTACACCGGTAATATTATACTGCTTTTTATATCTCCCGATTTTTGAAACGATATTATCCGCCTGCTCGCCGCGCCTTGTAACTATCAGGGAATCGTGTGGCTTGAATATCGAAAAATACAGGTAGTTTCCGCCGTAGGTAAAGGTGATAATAACGGCTATCTGGAGCAAATACGCGAGAATCAGCAGCAGCGGATAATCGTAAACGAACCTGCCGTGATGAATTACCGTTATATTCATTATGCACATGAAAAAATGCGCAGTTATATCGGTGAACAGCAGCGAAAGGATGAAGGAATATATAATAGGTTTGCTTTTGCGCTTGCCTATGTCAAACCCGCCGTATATTATATTCATCATCATATAAACCAGTGTGAAAACGCCGAGCGTTACAAACGATGTGCGCGTGGGAATAAGCATAAAGGGATATTCGCTTCCGAAAATCAGGAAGAAAATCCCCGCGCAGGCGCAGAACAAAATAAGCTTCATTAAAAAAAGAAATGTGGATTCAAATTTTCTCAACATATAAAATAATCTCTTTTCAAATTATTCGTTGTTGCCGCAGTATACGCATTATACACTAATTTGACCGAAATTTCAAGTATAAGAGTGTTAACGGCGAATTTTGGGAGTGTAGGTTTACAATAGATGTGTTACAGAGATTAAAAAAAGAGTGACGAATGGAGCTTTCTGTGTTACAGTTAAAGTTGCGACACCAACTGAAAGGAAGCACCATTCGTCATGAATACTGTAACACAAACAATGCTGTACCGTCAAGCCCTAATTAACTATGCAAATAAAAAAGGTGTAACAAAAGCGGCAATCAGATACAAAACAAACCGTCAGTATATTTACCGTTGGCAGAAAAGATATGACGGAACGCTGCAATCATTAGCAGACAAATCACACCGACCGCACCATCACCCTAATGAACATACGGCAGAGGAATTAAAACTAATTGCAGATATGCGAAAGCGTAATATGAACGCCGGATTGGTGGTTTTTTGGGTAAAGCTGCGCCAAAGAGGATATACTCGCTCGGTGACGGGCTTATATCGCATTTTACGCAGACAAGGTCAAATGGCTGTTAAACCGCCAAACCCAAAGTATGTGGCAAAACAATATGAACAAATGCAATTTCCCGGTCAAAGAGTTCAAATAGATGTTAAATTTGTACCGGAGGTGTGTATGGTAGGTGATGCAAAGGGCAAGAAATTTTACCAATATACCGCAATAGATGAGTATTCACGCTTTAGGTATTTGGAAGCATTTGAGGAACACAGCACATATTC
>CDZG01063346.1_pt1 | contig 99134 bp, 82 predicted proteins | sample 557741 | NCBI WGS metagenome assembly CDZG01 (sample SAMEA3182086, study PRJEB8094) | gut metagenome | biome: human; feature: gut; material: Stool; isolation source: human stools | place: Canada | collected 2013-01-21
ATCTATTGTTTATTTAATAAATATATCTATATTTGCATCGTATTATAAAGAAGAAACGTTTTATAATAATAAAGCTTAAACACAGGATTCAATAGGTTAACATATATAATATACAGAAAGGAATACTATGAAAACAAGTAACCGCAGAGAATTTTTAAAGAAAGTCGCCTTAACAGGAGCTTCCGCTTGGGTAGCTCCTGGACTGCTGGCCACTGAAGCAATGGAGAGCACTTCATTTGCTTCAATACAGAAAAGCGATGTTGATCAGCTTATTATTCCTAAAGAGAATGGTTTAAAGATTACCGGGACTTTTTTGGATGAAATATCACATGATATTCCTCATCAAAATTGGGGCGAAAAAGAATGGAATCAAGATTTCCAGCACATGAGAAATATAGGAATTGATACTGTTATCATGATCCGTTCCGGCTATCGTAAGTTTGTCACCTATCCTTCTAAATATTTATTGGGTAGAGGATGTTATATGCCCTCTGTTGATTTAGTAGACATGTACCTTCGCTTAGCGGAGAAATATCAGATGAAGTTTTATTTGGGTCTGTATGATTCCGGAAAATACTGGGATACGGGTGATTTGTCATGGGAGATTGAAGCTAACAAGTATGTGATCGATGAAGTCTGGAAGCAATATGGTGAAAAATATAAGAGTTTTGGTGGCTGGTATATAAGTGGCGAGATCAGTCGTAAAACCAAAGGGGCTATTGATGCTTTTCGTGCAATGGGAAAACAATGTAAGGATGTGTCTGGTGGTTTACCTACTTTTATTTCTCCTTGGATTGATGGAAAGAAGGCTGTGATGGGGACTGATAAGTTAACTAAGGAAGATGCTGTTTCAGTTCAGGAACACGAAAGAGAATGGAATGAAATATTTGATGGAATCCATGAAGTGGTTGATGCATGTGCTTTTCAAGATGGGCACATTGATTATGATGAATTAGATGCTTTCTTTACAGTAAATAAAAAGCTGGCAGATAAATATGGAATGAAATGCTGGACAAATGCGGAGACGTTCGATCGTGATATGCCTATAAATTTCTTGCCGATCAAGTTTGATAAGCTTAGAATGAAATTAGAAGCTGCAAAGAGAGCCGGCTATGATAAAGCCATTACGTTTGAGTTCTCACATTTCATGAGTCCTCAGTCTGCTTATTTACAAGCTGGACATTTATATGATAGGTATAAGGAATACTTTAATATCAAATAATATGAAACGTTTATTGAAATATCTATTTGTTTGTTGCATCTGTATCCTGAATATGAGTGCCATGGCTCAATCTGCTTCTGGCATTAAGGGAAAGGTTATGTGCCAAGGTAAAGGAATATCCAATGTTGTGGTGACGAATGGTTTCGACTGTGTGTTGACAGACACGAAAGGAATGTATAGTTTACCATATCATCGGGATGCACGTTTTGTTTATGTGACGACTCCGGCCGGATATCTACCTCAAAGAGAAGCGAGTCTTCCTCACTATTACAAAAGAATAGACAGTGAAGTGGAAAACTATGATTTTACCTTGATTAAGAATCCTAGGAATGACGATAAACATATCTGTCTGGTACAGTCTGATGTACAAGCTGCCAAAACTAGTGACATTGAGGGGTATATGAAATATTTGAAAGATGTTCGTCAATTTGTAGGTGAACGGCGAAACAGCGATATTTTTGTTTTGGATTGTGGTGATATTGTGGGTAATGCACCGGCTATATTTCCTTCTTATATCCAAGCTTCTAATCTCCTGGAACTTCCTTTCTATCGTGCTGTAGGCAATCATGATATGGAATATGGAGTACGCTCTTATGAACATTCTTACAAGACTTTTGAAGAATATTTCGGACCGATCTATTACTCTTTCAATCGAGGTAAGGCACATTATATTGTATTGAATAACTGCTTCTATATTAATCGTCATTATCGCTATATAGGTTATATTGATGAGCGAACGCTGCAATGGATAGAGAAGGATTTATCTTTCGTACCGAAAGACCATCTGGTTTTTGTTACAATGCATATTCCAAGCAGCTCTACAAAAGAGCTACAGTTTAATGCATTACTTCCTGATGAAACCAGCAATGCCTCCAGCTTATATAATCTTTTAGCCGGATATGATGCGCACATATTCTCCGGACACTCCCATTACAATTGGAACGTTGTGTTTAATGATAAACTCATGGAACATAATACAGCGGCTGTTTGCGGTACTTTCTGGAAAGCCGATATCTGTACAGATGGTACCCCCAGCGGTTACGGAATTTATGAAGTAAATGGTAATAAGGTTACTTGGGGCTATAAGAGTGCGGGATTTCCTATTGATCACCAATTCAGAGGGTATCCGGTCGGTTCTTCAGAAGAATACCCCCAGGATATTATTGCCAATGTTTGGAATTGGGATGAGTTGTGGAAAGTTGAGTGGTATGAGAATGGCAAGTGCATGGGTGAGATGCAACGTTTCGAAGGGTATGATCCTGAAGCAAAGATTATCTGTTCGGATAAAGAACGGGTAGAATATGATTGGATTATGCCTATAAAAACAGAGCATTTATTTAAAGCGACTCCTCATAATAAGAATGCAGTTATCGAGATAGTAGTAACGGATCGTTTCGGACATATATATAAGCAAAATATTAAATAACAATTCTATGAAATCTACAATTAATATAGGGTACCTTGTTTTCCTGTCGATTGTTGCTGCCTTAGGTGGTTTCCTCTTTGGATATGATACAGCTGTCATTTCCGGAACTATTGCTCAGGTGACAGAGTTGTTTAAACTTGATGCCTTACAGCAGGGATGGTATGTAGGATGTGCATTGATAGGCTCCATAGTCGGAGTACTTTTTGCCGGAGTCCTGAGTGATAAATTCGGTCGTAAACTGACTATGGTTATCTCAGCGGTTTTATTTTCTACATCAGCCATTGGATGCGCTTTATGTGCTGATTTTAACCAGTTGGTTGTTTACCGTATAATTGGTGGCATTGGTATTGGTGTTGTTTCTATAATATCTCCACTTTATATTTCAGAGCTTTCTGTTGCCCAGTACAGAGGACGATTGGTTTCTTTATATCAATTGGCCGTGACTGTTGGTTTTTTAGGTGCATATTTAGTGAATTACCAACTACTGGCTTATGCTGAAAGTTGTACTAATCCGGGAACTGGCTGGTTTGATTTAATTTTTGTAACTGAGGTGTGGAGAGGAATGTTAGGAATGGAGACTCTTCCAGCTATACTGTTCTTTATCATCATTTTCTTTATACCGGAAAGTCCCCGCTGGTTGATTTTGAAAGGACAGGATGCCAAGGCTACAAATATTTTGAAGAGAATTTATGTTTCTGCTAAAGATGTAGCATTTCAGGTGAATGAAACGAAATCAGTTTTATCTTCCGAATCAAAATCCGAATGGTCTTTATTGCTGCAACCAGGAATTCTAAAAGCTGTCATCATTGGTGTTTGTATTGCTATATTAGGCCAGTTTATGGGAGTAAATGCTGTTTTGTATTACGGCCCTTCTATCTTCGAGAATGCAGGTTTGTCAGGTGGTGATTCTCTTTTCTATCAGGTTCTGGTAGGATTGGTTAATACTTTAACTACGGTTCTGGCATTAGTCATTATTGATAAAGTCGGCCGTAAAAAGTTAGTTTATTATGGAGTTTCGGGTATGGTCGTTACTTTGTTACTAATAGGATTCTATTTTTTGTTTGGTGAATCCTTAGGTATTTCAAGCATATTCCTGCTTATATTCTTTTTGTCTTATGTATTTTGCTGTGCTGTCTCCATATGTGCAGTGGTATTTGTCCTTCTTTCTGAAATGTATCCTACCAAAGTTCGCGGATTAGCTATGTCTATCGCAGGATTTTCTTTATGGATCGGAACGTATCTTATCGGCCAATTAACCCCCTGGATGCTCCAGAATCTTACCCCCGCCGGAACATTCTTTTTATTTGCCGTCATGTGCGTTCCTTATATGCTTATTGTTTGGAAACTCGTTCCTGAGACTACCGGCAAGTCGCTGGAAGAGATTGAGCGTTACTGGACCAGTTCCAAATAGAAATCGACCTTAATATACATATATAATATAGAGAATTATGGATTTTAAAAAATTAGCTGCTCTTTATAAGGACGAACTGATGGATAATGTTCTTCCTTTCTGGCTAGAACATTCTCAGGATCACGAGTTCGGCGGGTATTTCACTTGCTTGGACCGTCAAGGTAATGTTTTCGATACAGATAAGTTTGTTTGGTTGCAAGGCCGTGAGGTATGGTTGTTTTCAATGCTCTACAATAAGGTAGAGAAACGTCAGGAATGGTTGGATTGTGCCATTCAAGGCGGGGAGTTCTTGAAAAAGTACGGCCACGATGGAAATTACAATTGGTATTTCTCTCTTGACCGTACGGGACGCCCGCTGGTAGATCCTTATAACATTTTCTCATACACTTTTGCAACCATGGCTTTCGGACAACTCAGTCTTGCTACCGGAAATCAGGAATATGCTGATATTGCTAAGAAGACTTTTGAGATCATTCTGTCTAAAGTGGATAATCCGAAGGGTAAGTGGAATAAACTGCATCCCAGTACGCGAGATTTGAAAAACTTCGCTCTCCCGATGATTCTATGTAATCTGGCTTTGGAAATCGAACATTTACTTGATGCTGATTATTTAGAGAAAACTATGGAGGTATGCATCCATGAAGTAATGGAGGTTTTCTATCGTCCGGAACTGGGAGGTATCATCATTGAAAATGTACAGACTAACGGTGAGCTTTCTGATTCTTTTGAGGGACGCCAAGTGACTCCGGGACATGATATTGAAGCCATGTGGTTCATTATGGATCTTGGAAAGCGTCTGCATCGTCTTGAACTGATAGAAAAAGCCAAGAATGTTACTTTGACAATGTTGGAGTATGGCTGGGATAAAGAGTTCGGCGGTATATATTACTTTATGGATCGTAAAGGATATCCTCCTCAACAATTGGAATGGGATCAAAAACTTTGGTGGGTACATATTGAAACATTGATTTCTTTATTGAAAGCTTATCAACTTACTGGCGATAAGAAATGTTTGGAATGGTTTGAGAAAGTGCATGATTATACCTGGAATCATTTTAAAGATCCAGAATATGCTGAATGGTACGGCTATCTGAATAGGAGAGGAGAGGTGTTGCTACCATTAAAAGGCGGGAAATGGAAAGGATGTTTCCATGTGCCCAGAGGACTGTATCAATGCTGGACAGTTCTGGAAGAAATTATAAAATCAGAATGAAAAATCTAATACTATGAATCGACGAAATTTTCTAACTACTTTAGGCTTGGGGGCTGCCGGTATCATTTTACCGGGAGTCTCGCAGGCAAAAGTTCTGCAGGAGGCCATTCAAAATCCAAATATCAAGCCGATATCCGGTTCCTGGTTTGAATTCCAACACCCAGGCGGAAAAGAAGGTGTGTATTGGGATAAAGATTTGAGAAACTTTACTGCAACCCAGTGGCGGGAAAAGATACGTGAAATCCGTGAAACAGGCATGGAATACTTAGTCATGATGAATGTAGCTTCTCATGGTTTTGCATTTTATGATACGGACTTGGCTCCTAAGTTTAAAATGGGATGTGAAGATCCCATAGAAACAGTGCTTTCGGCAGCAGATGAGTTTGGTGTTAAATTCTTTGTAAGCAATGACTATTGGGCATTGGATCTGGATGCTGTAAAGATGATGACCGACAAAGAGTTGGGCAGGAAGAGAGCCAAATGCATGGAAGAAATTTATGCAAGATATGGACATCATAAAAGTTTCTATGGTTGGTATTTCCCCAATGAATCATGGTTGGACCCTTATTTTGGTGAGTATGTAATTCCATATGTGAATGAATGTGCGCAGATAGCCAAGTCTCTGAATGCGAATTGCGTAAATATCATTGCACCTTATAACATTAAGGCCGAAAAGTGTGATGACACATTCATTAAACAATTAGAACAACTCAATGTCGAGATCGTAGCTTATCAAGATGGCGTGGGAGTGGGTGTCACTACATTTAGTCAATCAGCCCGTGCTTTTGAAAATTTAGCTAAAGCGCATCAAAAGGCCGGGCGTTCAAGAATATGGGCCGACATGGAGCTTTTCTACTTTGAACAGACTACTCATGGTAGTTTAATCTCGGCTGATTTTGATAAGAGAATTATTCATCAGATGGAGGCTATATCTCCATTTGTAGATAAGATTCTGGTATATCAATATCTTGGTATAATGAATAAACCCGGTTCGCTGGCTCATGCCGGACTGCGTGATGAGTCAGTCAGACTATACAATCAGTACATGGATTGGTATAGAAAGCAGAACTTTAAATAATAACTACTATGAAACGATTAGTTACTATAATAACATTTATACTGGTATTTGCCAATATATCAGCACAGACCCCGGAATTTGCTCTTCCATCTATCATTAGTGATCATGCGGTGATGCAACGGAATTCTGAAGTGAAGCTTTGGGGATGGTGTCCCAGTGTATGGGACCTGAAGATTGTATGCAGTTGGGCTCCCACAGATACGGTACATGTAAAGTCGGATATGCATTGCGCTTGGGAAGCTTATATACGTACTCCGGAAGCTGCAGGACCTCATAGTATTCGTTTTTACGGTTGGGAGAACAAACTGGAGAGAGAAATAAAAGATATCCTGATGGGTGAAACATGGTTGTGTTCCGGCCAGTCCAATATGGAATATATTATGAGCTATCCGGTTCGTGATGCCGGGGATATCACAAAAGCTTTGGAAAATAAGCAAGTTCGTTTTTTCAAGATATCTAAAGCAACGTCTAAGTATCCGGTAGAACGTATTCAGGGACAATGGGAAATTTGTTCTCCGGAAACTTACAAAGATTTCAGCGCTGTGGCCTTCTTCTTTGGTCAACATTTGAATGAAGCACTGAATGTGCCAGTCGGACTGATTGGATCTTATTGGGGAGGAACAGCAGTAGAACCTTGGATCGATGAATTTACTTTCAGCCATGAAAAGGAGTTGTTTGAGTTATCACAAAAACAACAAGTAGCAGGTTGGTCTCCTACTGCCAACTCATCCATTTACAATGCAATGATTCATCCTATCAAGAATTATACTATTGCAGGCGTCATCTGGTACCAGGGAGAAGCTAATAATGAACGGGCTGCTGACTATGGTCCTCTGTTTGATGGAATGATAAGAGGTTGGAGAAATGAATTTCACCGTTTTTTGCCCTTTTATTTTGTGCAGATTGCTCCATGGAATGGATATGCAGACAGAAATGCTGCTTATTTACGGGAACAGCAGGCAGATGTTGCTGCAACATTACATAACACCGGAATGGTCGTAATCAGCGATCTGGTGAATGATATCTCTGATATCCATCCGGGTCTGAAAAAACAGGTAGGTGTCCGTTTGGCCAATATGGCATTGAAGAAAACTTACCATAGGGAAGAAGTGGAGCCTTGTTCTCCAATGTTAAAGTCTATCCGTATAGAAGGACGCAAAGTTATGGTGGCTACTACTGCTATTAAATTAACGTGTAATGACAAGACCATCCAAAACTTTGAGATAGTGGACCAGGCAGGAAATGTATATCCGGCAGATGCCAAACTAATGAAGAATGGTGAGATTAGTGTTTCTTCCGTAAAAGTAAAAACTCCGGTTGCAGTACGCTATTGTTTTACCAATGATGCGGTTCCCAATTTATTTGATAGTAACGGGTTGCCTTTGGCGCCATTTAGAACAGATAGAAAGAAATGAAAAAATATTTATTGATCCTATTTAGTTCACTATTGTGTCTTTCCTGTTTAGCCCAGACTTCTGATTTGAAGTTTCGTGATGGAAAGTTCAAGATTGTGCAGTTCACTGATCTGCACTGGGTGGAAAGCGATTCTTATAAACAAAAGAATGACAGTACTTATAACTTGATGCGTGAAATTATTCGCTCAGAACGTCCTGATCTTGTGATCCTGACAGGTGATATAGTGGTTTCCTGGAATGCTCTTCGTGGTTGGAAAAGATTGGCTGGCTTGTTCGAGGAAGAAAAAATGCCATTTGCTGTTACGTTCGGGAATCATGATGAAGAAACAGATATGAATAATGCCCAGATTCTTGAATTTTTGCGTACGGTACCCTATAACCTGACTTATGATGCCGAAAATGGAAAATTGTCCGGTTCCGGTAATTGTGTACTTCCTATCCTTTCATCTGATGGAAATTCTGAAAAATGGGTTTTGTATTTGTTCGATTCGCATAATCTTACCCAAGATCGTTCTTTCGGATATTATGACTGGATTAAGCATGATCAGATAGATTGGTATCGTAAGGCAAGTGATCAGTTTACAGTACGTAATAAACACAGATTGCCATCGATGGCGTTTTTCCATATTCCTCTACCCGAACATGAAACGGCCAGATGGGCTTGTCGTGAATTCGGTGAGAAGCAGGAAGGTGTTTGTGCGTCCAACATAAATTCAGGCTTATTGTCCTCTTTTATAGAAAAAAAAGATGTAATAGGAGTATTTGTCGGGCATGATCATAACAATGACTATATGGTTGACTGGAACGGTAATATAGCATTAGCTTATGGACGTAAAACAGGCTATCCGTCTGCTTATAATGAAGTTCTGAGCCGAGGTGCCCGTATCATTAATCTGCATGAAGATGAGGCCAGCTTTGATTCATATATTATTGACCTGAAAGGTACATATTTCCATTACATGTTCGAACAGAAAAATCAAGGAACCAATGTCCCTCGTTTCAGTGGTTCTTTTATACAAGAATATTTAGTTGCTAATTGGGATGATGCACGTTGGGATCGGGAAATGGAAATGTTTAAAGAGGCAGGTATGAAGTATCTGATTTATGCACCTGCACTTCTGACAGATGAGAAAGGAAGAACAACTACTAACTATCCCTCTTCGCTGACAAAGAAAAAACAGCAGAACAAGACACTTGAAAAGTGTTTGCGCAGTGCTCAGAAGAATGGAATAAAAATCTTTATTGGACTGAATTTTAACGATAGATGGTGGAAAGTAGATTATGATGCAGATTGGTTGGTTGGCCAAATGGAAATCGGCAATAAAGTGGCAGATGAACTGGTTGCCTTGTACAAGGAAAAATATCCGAATGCAATGTACGGATGGTATTGGGTTTGGGAAGTTGACAATCTGAACTGTATGACAGCTGAACGGCAGGCTATTCTGGCGAGAGCCTTAAATACAAATTTGGATCATCTTTCAAAGCTCACTCCAGGAATGCCGTTCATGCTTTCTCCATTTATGAATCATAAAGTAGGTGGAAATGCAGAAGAATATGGAAAAATGTGGGAGAATGTTTTTGCACAAACTCACTTCCGATTTGGAGATATTTTTGCTCCGCAAGACTGTGTTGGTGCCGGTGGATTGAATTTAGATAATTTATCGGACTGGTTCTCTAAATTGAAACAAGCTGTCAATACTAAACCGGGATTGAAATTCTGGGGAAATGTTGAAACGTTCGATCAACAATTCTGGGTGAGTGCTCCTCTGACAAGGATAAAGAAGCAGCTGGATATAGTTAATGGTTATGTAAGTAATCTTATCTGTTTTGCTTATAGTCATTATAATAGTCCGTTTGTAGTGAATAAGGGCTATCATCAAGCCTACCTGCAATACTGTAAAGAAGGTAAACTTCCTCAAATAGCTACTCCGCAGGAAGTTATAAGTGCCAGTATGGTAAAGGTAGCTAATGGCATAGAAATTAAGTGGATTCCGGGTAGTCTGGAGTCGGTTGCCGGTTTCAATATTTACAGGAATGGCACGCTCTTAAAGAAACTTCAGATACATGGAAATGACTTCCTGACTTCCTTCATTGATAAGGAAGGTAATGAAGATAATGTATATGAGATATCTACCTATAATGCTATGGATAAAGAATCAGCTAAGCTGAAAGTTGCAAAGTAAAATATAGTTTAATGTAAAGAACCATGAAGAATATAGCCTTTATTGTTTATGTTTTTATAGTTGTTGTGTGGTGTGTAGGATGTACTTCCTCTTCCTTCCAAACAACAGTTCCGTCTGAGGTAACGATGACGCAGGATGAATTGGCTGATAAAATAAGAGGTGGCTGGGCGGCTAAGACCATTGGTTGTACCTATGGTGGACCCGTGGAGTTTCTGCACAACGGTACAATGATTCAAGACTATACCCCTATAAAATGGTCCAAGGACAGAGTCAAGTTCTACTTTGATACTTTTCCCGGTTTATATGATGATTTGTATGTAGACATCATCTTCGTTAATGTGTTCGAACGTTTAGGTCTGGAAGCTCCGGCTGATTCGTTTGCAATCAGCTTTGCTAATGCAGGTTTTCCATTATGGCATGCCAACCAGGTTGCCAAGTATAATATCAAACAAGGTATTATGCCGCCTATGTCCGGTCATTGGTTGAATAATCCCCATGCTGACGATATAGATTATCAGATTGAAGCAGATTTCGCAGGTTTGATGGCACCGGGTATGCCCAATACTGCTTCTGAAATATCTGATAGAGTAGGACATATCTTCACTTACGGTGATGGTTGGTACGGAGGCGTATATGTTGGTGCGTTGTATTCTATGGCTTTTGTTTCCGATGATGTGGAAGTTGTTGTTTCGGAGGCGCTGAAAACAATTCCCGAACAGAGTGATTTCTACCGTTGCATGAAAGATGTGATAGACTGGTATAAGCAGTATCCGAATGACTGGAAACAAACCTGGTTCGAGTGCCAGAAAAGGTGGACATCAGAGGTCGGTTGCCCTGACGGTGTTTTTGCTCCGTTTGATATTGATGCAAAGATTAACAGTGCCTATGTCATAATGGGATTATTGTATGGACAGAAAGATTTCTTTTCCACAATTGACATAGCTGCCCGTTGCGGACAGGATTCGGATTGCAATGCAGCTACAGCTGCCGGTATTTTGGGTACGATGATAGGATATTCTAATATTCCGGAGAATTGGAAAGAGAGTCTTTGTGAAATAGAAGACATACCTTTTGCCTATACAGATGTATCTCTTAATAAACTATCGGAACTGGGCTTGAAACATGCTTTGCAGGTAATAGAAAGAGAAGGTGGTAAAGTAGATAATGGGCAGGTGACTATTAAAGTTCAAAAACCTGTTGCTGTAAAATATGAAAAAGCATTTGAAGGCCATTATCCGGTGGATAAATTGGCTGTCAATACTACTTTACAGGATAATACCGGCTTTGTTTTTGATGGTATAGGTTTCGTTTTGAAAGGATATGTGAAATGTACAGATGAAAACTATGTGGCTCAGGTTGAAATGTGTATTGACGGTAATATGATTGAAACGGCAAATCTGCCGGTTGCCAAAGCATCTTCCATTGATGATAGAAGGGTAGATCTTTTCCATAGATATCAGCTGCAAAATGCAAAACATGAGATCAGTTTTAAATGGTTGAATCCTCATAAAGATGCACACATTTATTTAGGTGAAGCAGTAATCTATTCAGATAAGCAGAATTTTAATTAATAAATATAGAAACAATGAGACAGAACATTCGAGTAATACTATTTGGCCTATTGGCAATGCTGGTTGCGATGCCGGCAGTAACTGCATGTGCTGCTAATGACACTTCCGGTAAGCAAGAAAAAACTGGAAAGCCAGTCACAGGTGTAAAGCCTATTACCGGCACATGGATCAATCTGGCATATAAAGATGTGCGTAATAAATATACCAATCCTCAAAACTTTGATAATACAGACCCGAAGTTGTGGGCGGCTAAGGTTCGTGAATTAGCGGCTATGGACATTGAATATTTGGTATTCATGGAGGTAGCTAATGAAGGTAAGGCATATTATCCTTCTAAAATCATGCCTTGGCTGTATGATAAGGGCATGAAAAGTCCTGTAGATGCTATCCTTGATGAAGCAGCAAAACATAACGTAAAAGTATTTATGAGTACCGGTTGGGCAAAAGATCAGGATGATAATCTGCTGGATCCGGCAATCAAAGAACGTCAGTTACAGATTATGGAAGAATTGACCTCTCTTTACAAAAATCATAAGGCTTTTTATGGTTGGTATTTGCCAGTAGAAGATTGTATCTGTCCGATTTTTGCCGAACATGCCGTACAATCGGTTAATACATTGGCTGAAAAGGCACAAACTCTGACGCCAGGCAAGAAAACTTTGATATCTCCTTATGGAATTGGTTTGTCGGAGTTTGATAATCCGGATTTTGAGAAACAGATGGCAAAATTGAAGGTCGATATTATAGCTTATCAGGACGAAGTGGGTTGCGTGCGTGATAAGTTCACACTTCCCCGTTTGAAAAAGAACTGGCAAAGAATGCGTGATATTCACAATCGATTGAATATTGAGATGTGGGCAAATTGCGAAACATTTACGTGGGAAGAAGGTACGAATGACCGTCAGTCCGCTTTGATTCCGGCTGCCTATTCTCGTTTACTGTCTCAGCAGGTAGCTGCATCTGCAGCAGGGGTAGACCGCATTATTTCGTTCATGTTTGGTGGCATCATTGAAGATCCGAAATCTCCTTATCAGTTGGGGCAACCGGTTTGGTCTAATGATATATGCAACAAATATATAGCGTGGAGAAACGGCGATGCTTACTGGAAAATGTTTGAAGCAACTCTATTGGAAAAACTGATGAATACAGCTACTCCTGACATGATTAGTAAATCGGATATGCAAGCCCTGCTGGATGGCAAAGTAGCTGAAGAGAACAGTGAGGACAACCGTTGGGTGAAGTTTGACCAGGGACACCATGAAATAGTGGTGGATTTGCAAAAGAAAACTCCGGTCAAGAATATCATGGTGCGTACATTGAACTATAATCCGGAAGGAATCAATACCCCGCTGAAAGTCTATGTATATACTTCGGAAGATGGAGAAACTTATAGTCTGGCTTCTATCAAAGATGCCCCATATTTTCCGAATAATAAGCATGATGCTTGGATAGACGGGATATTATTTGAAAAGTTGAATGAAAATGCAAGGTATATAAAGGTTGCTTTTGATGCTTCTCAGAAAGTATATATGGATGAATTATTTATTAATCCTACTATCAAATAACAACTAAACAGAGAGTGATAAAGTTTAATTTAATTAATCCAAAAATGAGTCTATGAAAAGATTGCACAAATCGATGAATGGAATTATTGGTGTGCTTTTAATGGCACTAATGTTAGTTCCGAATGGTTTGAAGGCTGAAACTACAGAAATGCTTCAAACGTCTAAAATTACGGGCATTGTAACCGATGATTCGGGTGAACCTGTGATTGGGGTTACAGTTCGTGTGAAAAATGCAACGACGGGAGCTATTACAGATGTAAACGGACGTTACTCGGTAAATGCTTCCAGTAATGCTACTTTAGTTTTTTCTTTTGTGGGTTACAAAACTCAGGAAGTAGCAGTGAAAGGTAAAGCTACTGTAAATGTTACATTACAGGAAGATAGCCACATGTTGGAAGAAACAGTGGTTATCGGTTACGGTAGTGTGCCTAAAAAGGATCTTACGGGATCAATCTCTTCTTTGAAAAGTGATGATTTACTGAAAACGAATCCGACGAGTATTAATCAAGGTTTGCAGGGTAAAATGGCAGGTGTACAAGTTTCACAAGCTGATGGTGCTCCTGGTGCGGGTGTAACTATCCAGATACGTGGTGCCAATTCATTTACTACCAATACAGAACCATTGTATATTTTGGACGGCGTGCCTTTCACGGCAGGTGAAGCTCCCTCGACTGACTTCGGAACGAAATCCAATAATAACCCTCTGAGCTTAATTAGCCCGCAGGATATAGAGTCTATTCAGGTATTGAAGGATGCTTCTGCCACAGCTATCTATGGTTCGCGTGCTGCTAATGGTGTGGTTATTATTACGACTAAGAGTGGTGCTCAGGGTAAGGCAAGAGTTCAGTTCAGTGCTAATTTCAGCATGTCCAAACCTGTAAAACTGATTGATGTTTTAAGTGCGGGCGATTATGCACAGTTCAAGAACGAATGTACTATTTTCGGTTATATGTATGATGGCAAGAATTATGTTGCCGATGAAAGCCTTCCTTATCCTATACCCGGCCATTGGTCAATTAAGAAGGGTACCGATCCTGTGACTGGTGAAGAGATCATTCTTGAGAGAAAATATCTGCCTAGTCCTGATGATTTCCGTAATGGTTTTGACTTGCGTGAAGATGGGAATTTGTTCTATGGCACTAACTGGCAGAAGGAAATTTTCCGTGATGCGTTTAGTCAGGAGTATAGTTTGAATATTTCCGGTGGTGACCAGAAAGGATCTTATATGTATTCTGGCGGTTATCTTGATCAGCAGGGTGTTATTGTGAACTCTTATTATAAGCGCTACAATGTCCGTGCAAATAATAATCGTAAAATCAATGATTATGTGGAGATAGGCAGTAACCTGACTTTCACGAAATCTGAGAATCGTCTGGCACGTACCAATACGGAAAACTATGGTGTGATTGAGTCCGCAATCGCATTTAATCCGACTCGTCCGGTGTTTGACCCGGATGCAGACTCTAAATTCTCAGAAGACTTTGCTTCTGGTTTGGCAAATCCATATCTGAGTGCTCATACAGAGAAGAATGTGCTTGACACTTATGGTATTTATGCTTCTGGTTTTGGCGAAATAACATTTGTGGATTGGCTGAAGTTCCGTCAGAACGTCGGTTATGGTTATACCTATAACGAACGTAGCCAATATTACAATCGCTACACCGGTTCAGGACAAAATCCTACCAATGGTTATGGAAGAAAAGATGATAATGCATACGAAGGTTTTACTTTAGAGTCTTTGCTTACTTTTGAAAAGAAGTTTGGTGTACATGCTTTCAATGTTGTTGCCGGTATGACTTATGAAAAGTCGATGGGAAGAAGCAAATACATGCTTGCCAAGAACTTCCCGAATGACATAACGGAGGATAACGACATGAATGCGGCAGTGGGTGAGAAAGAAATCGGAAGCGGCAGATGGCGTTCACAGTTGATGTCTTATCTGGCTCGTGCCAATTACAATTTGCTGGACCGTTATTTATTCACGGCATCGTTCCGTCGTGATGGTTCCAGCCGTTTCAATCCTCTGAATCGCTGGTCTAACTTCTATTCCGGTGCTATTGCATGGCGTATGTCTGATGAGGCATTTATTAAGAATCTTAATTTCTTTGATAACCTTAAATTGCGTTTCAGTGCCGGTCAGACTGGTAACCAGGGTATTAGTGCCTATGCAACCCGTTCTCGCTTCGAAGCCCAGAATTATCCGTTCGATGGAACGATGAATCCTGGTGCCGGTGAAGATCGTTGGGGAGGACCTGCTGCCGCTAATTTGAAGTGGGAGACAACGAATCAGTTTAACCTTGGTTTGGATGCAGCTTTCTTCAATAATCGTGTAAATCTGGTTGTTGATTTGTATTACAAGAAAACAACGGACTTATTACAGTATCGTTATATTGATATGAGTTCTGGTTTCAATCAAATAGCTTGTAATTATGGCAATGTAACCAATAAAGGTCTTGAAATAACAGCACATGTCATTCCGGTGAAAACCCGCGACTGGATGTGGACATTAGATGCCAATATCTCTTTCAACCGTAATGAAATTGGTGGTTTGAATGCCGATCAGTTCTCTGATGTAGCTTGGGGTATTGAAAGTATGTTCCTGAGAAGAAATGGTCATCCTATTGGTACTTTGTACGGATATGTGGAAGATGGATTCTATGATAATGAGGCTGAAGTACGTGCTGATCCGTATTACAGAGATGCAACTCCTTCTAAAGTAAAATCTATGGTTGGGCAGGTGAAGTATAAGAATCTGGATGACGATCCGGTAATCGATGATCGTGATAAGACGATTATTGGTGATACGAATCCCGATTATCAATATGGTATTACCAGTACATTGAACTGGAAGAAATGGACATTCAGCTTCTTCCTGCAAGGTACACAAGGAAATGATATTTTGAATGTGAACTTGAAGCAGTTTGATGTAGCGGTAGGTTCGGGTAATATGCCTTATTTCGTATTCAATAACCGTTGGACACCGGAAAACAGAGCTGCAGCTAAATGGCCGCGTGCCGATGGCACCTTTACCCGTGCTATGAAAGCTTCCGACCGTTATATTGTAGATGGTTCTTATCTGCGCTGTAAGAATATTAGTTTAAGCTATAATTGGGCTCATCCGGTGAAATTTGTAGAGTCCATTAACATCGTAGCAAGTATAACTAACCTGTTTACTATTTCCGGTTATGAATGGTATGACCCGGATGTAAACGCGTTCGGTAGTGACCCGACTCGTAGAGGTGTGGATATGTCATCATATCCGAGTGCCCGTACATTTAACTTAGGTATTCAATTAGCATTCTAAAAAAGTAAGAATATGAAACTGTTAAAAATATTAAGTTTATGCGCTGCAGGTTTGTTTCTGACCACTTCATGTGACTTGGAAGAGGAAACATTTACCTTTGTTGCAGGTGAAGATGTTGCTGCCGAAGGTTCGTATGATCAGTTGGTGGCAGGTGCTTATCATACTTTGCATTGGCCTTTCACATGGGGTAATTATCATAGTGTGGTGAACTTCGATTGTGATTATCAAACAGGGCCGAGCTGGGCTTTTGGTGATGAAGGTGCCGGTAACTTTTATGATAAAAACTCGACAAAAAACTTCTATCAATATTATTGTACTACTATCCACAGAGCCAATTATCACTATTACTTAGTACAGAAGATAACAGGCGTTACTGAAAAAGAAAAGAATAATGCATTAGGTGAGCTCCGTTTCCTGAAGGCATGGTCTCAGTTCCAGTTAGTTCAGTTCTTTGGTCCTATACCTTTGTATACATATTCCATTGCAGAGGGTAATTCTACCGAATTGCCGCGGTCTTCTGTAAAAGAAGTGTATGAGCATATTATTGAAACACTGAAAGAAGCCGAAGCATTGCTGCTTCCGCGCACCGATGAGGCATTTAAGAAAGGTCACGTATGCCGTGCCACTGCCAAGGCTTTGTTGGCTAAGGTGTATGCTACTATTGGTTCAGCTTCTATGAAGAGCGGACAAGTTACAGTAAAAGGTGGTCCTGGAAGTAAAGTAAATCCTGATGGAACAACCTCCCGTTTGATGCCTGTAGCCATTACTCACAGCAAGAATGTAGTAGCCGGGTATGAAGAGTTTGATTCTCAGGAATATTATCGTCTGGCAAAAGAAAAGGCCGGAGAAGTAATTAATAGTGGCGAGGTTTCATTGGCAAGTAGCCAGAAAGAATTGTGGAGTCCGGCTTATAAGAATGGACCTGAGTTGCTTTTTTGCTTGCAGACAATGGTTGGACAGGGCGACGATTATTACAACTATGTTAGTAAGGATTATTACGGATGGCCCGATCCGGCATACAATGGCGAATGGACTTCCGGTTACTACGTTCAAAGAGACCATTGGTTGCAGACTTTTGACGACTGGGATGATGAGCGTATCACTTGGGGAGTAAAACACCGTGTTCCGTATAACTGGAATAAAACTTATGAAAAAATGGAGTGGTATTTCTACCCCGAACGCGATAGTGTAAAAGTACGTCAGGGCTTACCTCCATACGAAGGATGTCCATATAAGTACGAAACTACGGATGTTGTACGAAACGGTGCCCATGAGTATGGTGCCAAACTTGAAAAATTTACAGCTATAACTGCTGATAATAATGGTAACCGTACAGACTATAACTGGCCGTATTTGCGTTACGCCGATCTCATTCTCATTTATTGTGAAGCAGAAAATGAGTTGAATGGTCCTACAACGGATGCTTTTGCTAAAATGGAAATGCTGAACAAGCGTAATAACAGTACATTGGTAAGCAAACGTCATGAGAAGAATCCGTTTACAAAAGAGTCGTTCCGTTCATTCGTTCTTGAAGAACGTGCCAAAGAGTTTGCAGCCGAAGGTATCCGCCGCTATGATTTGCTTCGTTGGGGTATTTATCTGCAAGTAATGAATGCCATCGGTACTGTGGATGAAAATGAGATTGTAAAACGTCGTGAAGAGAAGCATTTGTTATTACCGTTCCCGCCCGATGTTGTCAATACGAATCCTTATATCGACAGGAATAATCCAGGGTGGTAATTTTATTTATTAATAACTAATAGATAATGCAATGAAAAATATAATGAACTTCAGAAATATATGTTTGGGTGGAGCGCTGTTATTGGGTTTGTCATTTACGGCTTGTTCGGATGATGACTATAATCCAATGCCTATACAGCTTACCAATGTGACCACCCTTGATGATATGAATACTCCGATTACGGAGGCAGCTATGGGCGATTTTATTGCAATACATGGCACAGGGCTCGATGTACGCAATATTGATTCGATTTTGATTAATGATGTAGCATTGGATATGCTGGAAGTATATACGGAAAGTGATATTCTGTTCCTGAAAATTCCAGTGAAATTACCTAAAGAAGAGACCAACAATATTTATATTTATAATTCTACAGGTCGTCAGGAAATCCCCTTTAAGGCCAATGCGCCAAAACTCCGTCTGGACCGTATGTTTAATGAATATACCAGCCCGGGTGATACCATTATGATTTATGGCGACTTCTTTGAACTCTATGAGATAGATTCTCTCAATGCAGTAGTCGATTTTAATGGTAAAATTTCGAAGGTAATCAGCAGTGGTAATAACTACCTGACTGCCCAAGTGCCTAAGACAGTTGATAAAAACATCAAGGTAAAGGTGAAAGGTACAAAATGGGATGTGGAAGCTACATGTCCGGGACGTTACTATGACCGTGAATTTATAATAATGGACTTTGATGAATTCCTACCCACCAGTATGGCCAATGTGGTTACTGATGAGAAAGATCCTCAACGTTTGAGCGGTAACTTCTTGCGCATTGATGATAAATCTGAATATTCCGGTTGGTGGTATATTGCAGAGAGAGGCGGCATTGCTTATACTGCCGATATGCTGGGGCTCGAAAGCAGCAAAAACTATGTAGTGAAATGTGAGTTCCGTACAGCTAATCAGTTTGTACAGGATAAGATTAAGTTCTGTAATTATCTTTATTGGGCAGCTCCAACCTGCGATTGGGTTGCAACGGATTTCAATGTCCAGAACTTTAATCGTTGGGAAACTATTACATTGCCGTTTACTGTTATTCAGTCCACCGATTATCCGGATAATTACCCGGGATCTTATACCAGCTTCAATATGCGTCTTGAGATAGATCAGAATATTGCCCGCAATTTTGCTTTTGACAATATCCGTATCTATAAAAAAGGTGATTGATGCCGACTGAATGCTATAATCTTCCCAGGAGTATAGTATATCCAGAAGTGAAAATCGTTTTAGGTTCATCCGGTTTAGGTGGTTTTGATATTCTGTTTACCCTACACGGTAACTCCATTTACATGCCGAAGTAAAGGCCGTTACATACTGAGGTAAAGAGCGTTACAATAAGGGGTAAAGGCCGTTACATGCGGCAGTAAATGCTTTTACATCGATATGAAAATGTCGGTAAATGCAATGTCTTGATAAATAGAATCATAGATAAACTACATCTTTGTCGGATGAACCATATTTTGAAATGTAATTTATTAGAATTGAGAAAAACATGAAGATGAAAAAGTGCGCGGCATTCTTAGCCGTGATGTTGATAGGAGCCTGGAGTTTACAGTCTTGTGACAACGGACCTACTAAAGAAGTCTGGTTAGACGAATTCGGACAAGACTCTTGCTATGTTCAGGATTGGGGAATGGTAGAAATTAATCGTTCTGTAGTGCATACACCGCTTACGGTGAATGGAGTGGTTTATGAACGTGGACTTGGTTCCCATTCCATTAGTCGTTTGCTATACGATCTTGGTGGTAAAGCAGTATCAATTTCCGGTTTGGCTGGTGCTGACGACAAGAACTTGTTTGCCGGTAAACTTCAATTCAAGATTCTCGGTGACAAGAAAGAACTCTGGAAGAGTGGTGTCATGAAGAAAGGAGATCCTGTAAAGGAATTCAATGTGAATCTGAAAGGGATCGACAAAGTTTTGCTATTGGTAGAAGAGTGTGGAGATGGTATCATGTACGACCATGCAGACTGGTTGAACGTGAAGATCATTACCCGTGGAGATGTAAAACCGATTCCTGCATGGGCTAAACCGGTTGACAAGGAAAAGTATATCCTGACACCGCCGGCTCCTGAGACACCGGTCATTAATAACCCGTTAGTTTTTGGTGCACGTCCAGGAAATCCGTTCTTGTGGTCGATAATGGCTACTGGTAATCGTCCGATGACGTTTGAAGCTACGGGACTTCCCGAAGGTGTGAAATTGAATCCGGCTAATGGACATATCACAGGTAAAGCTACAACGAAAGGTGAATACAAGGTACAATTGAAGGCTACCAATGATAAAGGTACAGCAGTGAAAGAAGTGACAATCAAAATCGGTGATGAGATTGCTTTAACCCCTTCAATGGGTTGGAATAGCTGGAATTGCTGGGGACTTTCTGTAAACGATAAAAAAGTACGTGATGCTGCCCGTATGATGAATGAAAAACTGCACTCTTACGGTTGGGAATACGTGAATATTGATGATGGATGGGAAGCTGCGGAACGCACTAAACAAGGTGAACTTCTTCCTAATGAAAAATTCCCCAGCTTTAAAGAATTGACAGACTATATTCATGGCTTGGGTCTGAAATTCGGTATTTATTCCTCTCCGGGTGCTACTACTTGTGGTGGTCACTTAGGTAGTTATCAGCATGAAGAAATTGATGCTAAAACCTGGGCCGGTTGGGGTGTAGATTACCTGAAATATGACTATTGCGGTTATTTGGAAATAGAAAAGGATTCTGAAGAAAAAACAATTCAGGAACCGTATATCGTAATGCGTAAAGCATTGGATAAAGTAAATCGTGACATCGTTTATTGTGTAGGTTACGGAGCTCCCAACGTATGGAATTGGGCTGTGGAAGCCGGTGGTAATCAATGGCGTACTACTCGTGATATTACGGATGAATGGAATGTGGTAACAGCTATCGGTACTTTTCAGGATGTGTGTGCTGAATCTACAGCTCCGGGACGGAATAGTGATCCTGATATGTTGGTAGTTGGCAGATTGGGACAAGCCTGGGGTACTAAAGTGCATGATTCTTACCTGACCGCAGATGAACAATATTCTCATATTTCTTTATGGTGTCTTCTTTCTGCTCCTTTGCTGATAGGTTGTGATATGGCGAATATTGATGATTTTACGCTGAATCTGCTCACTAATAATGAAGTGATCTCTGTTAGCCAGGACCCGATGGTGGCTCCTGCTAAGAAAAGGATAGTAGAGAATGGACAAATCTGGTCTAAGAAGTTGCATGATGGTTCCTATGCAGTAGGTTTCTTTCATGTAGATCCTTACTTTATCCTTTGGGATCAGGATGATGCTGAAGCTATGCAAATGCGTGAGTATGACTTTAATTTTGATTTGAAACAGCTCGGTATTGATGGTAAAGCAATGGTTCGCGATTTGTGGAGACAGAAAGATCTGGGAGAAGTTAATGGTAGTTTCCAGACAAAAGTACCTTATCATGGGGTTACTTTCGTGAAGATTACTCCGGCGAAGTAAAAATCTGCAAAATAACAAAAGCATGAAAAAGTTATATCTATCCTTAGCTTTTTTATCGGCTTTCACTTTCCAGGTCTCTGCACAACTGCAGGGCCTGGATGTAGTGAAGGTTCCGGAGGCACAACAGCCTTATTCGGGAGAATATGTTTATATCCCTGATGTAGACGGTTATAAAGCTTTGAAGTGTGATTTTCATACTCATACCATTTTTTCAGATGGAGATGTGAAGCCGGAAAATCGGGTATGGGAGGGCGCTATTCGTGGACTGGATGTGATTGCTATAACGGATCACATTGAATATCGTCCGAACAAATTCATTACGGCTGACCATAATGAGTCTTATAGACGGGCGAAGACAGTAGAGGAGAGTTCTAATCTGGTCGTGATATCGGGTGCTGAAATAACCCGTTCCAAGCCATTGGGACATATCAATGCTCTTTTTTTGAAGGATGCAAATGCTTTGGATGTAGAAGATCCGTTGGTAGCAATTGATAATGCTTTGGAACAAGGTGCTTTCATCATGTGGAATCATCCCGGATGGCCGAATGACACGAGTACTATTTATAAGGTTCATAAAGACCTGATTAAGCAGAAGAAAATACATGGTGTGGAGTTGGTGAATGGCTTTGAGTATTATCCGAAAGCTTTCAACTATTGTAAGGAATATAACCTGACGTATATGGGTAATACTGATATTCATGGTGTATATAAACAGACCTATCGTACTGATAAGCAATATGGTCCGATGACTATAATCTTCGCCAAGGAACGTTCCCATGAAGGGGTGAAAGAAGCATTATTTGCCGGACGCTCTGTGGTGAAATTTGGGGATATTCTGATTGGAGCTGAAAAGAATCTGACTGCTTTGGTAAAGGCTTGCCTGGCATATGAGGTGAAGGAAGTGAATGGTAATCAGGCATTAGTTAAAGTAGTGAATAAATCGACACTGAACTTTGAAATCTTACTGGATAATAAAGCGGGTACTATTTTAGGAAATGCTACAGTTGAATTTAAGGTTCGTTTAAACGACAAAATAAAGTTTACTAATACTTATATTACGGATAATAGTCAGTTGGTGATTAATGTGGCATCTTTGAAATAGTGTATTTTAATGAAAATCGGAATATTATGAAGAAAAGGATTTTGTGTTTTTTGTTTCTTGTGTGTACGTTCATTATTGTTTGTGCTGATGGTGCCGATTCACTGGCCTTGACTCCTCCTATGGGATGGAATAGCTGGAACAGTTTTAGTTGCGATGTCAATGAACAGCAGATACGGGATATGGCAGATCTGATTGTTGCGAATGGTATGAGAGATGCAGGCTATACCTATGTAAACGTTGATGACTGCTGGCAAGTGGGTCGCGATGCGGATGGGAATATTGTGGTTGATTCAGTACGTTTTCCTTCCGGCATAAAGGCATTGGCAGATTATATACATTCCAAAGGATTGAAGTTTGGTATTTATTCTTGTGCAGGATCATTGACTTGTGCCGGACGTCCTGGAAGTCGTGGCTATCAGTTTCAGGATGCCCGTACCTATGCTGAGTGGGGAGTGGATTTCCTGAAGTATGACTGGTGTTTTGATGAGGCTCAAAGTCCTCAGGGAGCTTATCGTACTATGCGTGATGCTTTGAAAGCCAGCGGCCGTCCCATCGTATTCTCTATTTGTGAGTGGGGAAGTAGCAAACCGTGGACATGGGCAAAAGGAGTAGGACATTTGTGGAGAACTACGGGGGATATTATCAATGCTTTTAAAGGTACGGTACACTGGGGAGGATGTAGTGTAGTGGATATTATTGATAAGAATGCAGACTTATATCCTTATGCCGGTCCGGGACATTGGAATGATCCTGATATGCTGCAAGTAGGTAATGGAGTACTCACCCCCGAAGAGAATCGTTCACATTTTACCATGTGGTGTATGTTGGCGGCTCCACTGTTGGCTGGGAATGATTTGCGGACCATGGATAAAGAAACACAGGCTATTCTGATGAATAAAGACGTGATAGCTGTGAATCAGGATAAGTTGGGTATACAAGGACGTCGTTACATGAAAATAGAACAACATGAAATCTGGGTAAAACAGTTGTCTAATGGAGAAGCTGCTGTATGCTTTTTCAATCGTGATGAGCAACCATGGACATTTGAGTATAAGTTTGGAAAAGACAAATCTCACCTTCACTTTGCAGATATCAGACTCTGGGAATTGGAATATGATGTATACGATATCTGGAACAAGAATAAATATCTTGGAACTTCCAGCGATAATTTAAGCTTCAAGGTTCCTGCACATGGCGTTGTATTGGTAAAGTTGGCTCCTAAAAATGAAAAATGAATATAGATATAAATTGATTGATTTTACTTTAAATCTATGAATAGCATGAGCTTTGTATCAAAAAGTTTTTTTAGTTTCTTATTGTTTGTATGGGTGTGTGGAGCAATGATGGCTGAAAGTATTACTTCACCGAATGGAAATCTTCATTTAGATTTTACTGTAAATGCGCAGGGAGAACCGGTATATCAGCTTATCTATAAAGGCAAGGCTGTAGTGAAACCTTCAAAATTGGGCTTGGAATTGAAAGATGATCCCGGACTGATGAGTAATTTTACATTAACCGGCACTGAGACTTCAACTTTTGATGAAACCTGGAAACCGGTGTGGGGAGAAGTTGCGCAGATTCGTAATCACTATAATGAACTGGTTGTGACTCTGGAACAGAAAGCTCAGAATCGTAATATGATTATTCGTTTCCGGCTTTACAATGATGGTTTAGGATTCCGGTATGAATTTCCATTGCAAAAGAATCTGAACTATTTTATAGTGAAAGAAGAACATACCCAGTTTGCCATGACTGGCGATCATCTTGTCTTTTGGATACCGGGTGACTATGATACACAGGAGTATGACTATACTGAGTCTAAATTATCGGAAATACGTGGTTTAATGGAAAGTGCCGTAACGGTAAATGCTTCACAATTCGTATTTTCTCCTACAGGGGTTCAAACCTCCTTACAGATGAAGACGGATGATGGCATCTATATCAATTTGCATGAAGCTGCTTTGGTCGATTACTCCTGTATGCACCTAAACTTGGACGATAATAATCTGATATTTGAGTCATGGTTGACACCTGATGTCTTGGGTAACAAAGCTTATATGCAAGCTCCTTCTAAAACTCCTTGGCGTACTATTATAGTCAGTGATGATGCACGGGATATTCTGGCTTCAAAACTGACTTTGAATCTAAATGAACCTTGTGCTTATAAGGATGTCTCTTGGATTAAGCCGGTGAAGTATATCGGTGTCTGGTGGGAGATGATTACAGGCATGAAGTCATGGAGCTATACAGATGAGTTGCTTGCTATGAGATTCGGTGAAAACGATTATACAAAGATCAAGCCAAACGGTCGTCATGCTGCCAATAATGAGAATGTGAAAAGATATATCGATTTTGCAGCCGAACATGACATGGATCAGGTCTTGGTGGAAGGTTGGAATGAAGGTTGGGAAAGTTGGGGAGGAAGTTCCAGAGATTTTGTCTTTGACTTTGTTACTCCGTATCCTGATTTTGATGTAAAAATGTTGAATGATTATGCCCGGAGTAAAGGAGTAAGATTGATGATGCATCATGAAACATCGGCTTCCGTTCGTAACTATGAACGTCATTTGGATAAAGCTTATCAATTTATGGCAGATCATGGCTATAATTCCGTGAAAAGTGGATATGTTGGTGATATCATTCCTCGTGGTGAGCATCATTACGGGCAATGGAAGAATAATCATTATCTATATGCAGTGAAGAAAGCTGCTGAGTATAAAATCTGTGTAAATGCCCATGAGGCAGTACGTCCTACCGGCTTGTGCCGTACTTATCCGAATCTGATAGGTAATGAATCTGCTCGTGGTACTGAGTTTGAACCTTATGATGGGAATAAACCCTTTCATACTACATTGCTTCCTTTTACCCGTTTAATAGGTGGCCCGATGGATTATACTCCCGGTATTTTTGATATCTGCCTGACATTCCTGAATCGTGAGAATCATGGTCAGATTCATACGACTCTGGCTAAGCAACTGGCTTTGTATGTCACTCTTTACAGTCCGTTGCAGATGGCGGCTGACCTGCCGGAAAGTTACGAACGTCATTTGGATGCTTTCCAATTCATTAAAGATGTTGCTGTTGATTGGGATGACAGTAAATATCTTGAAGCTGAACCGGGCGATTATATAACCGTAGCTCGTAAAGCTAAGGGTACAGGCAATTGGTTTGTGGGTGGCATTACAGATGAAAATGCCCATGTCTCTACTTTTACCCTTGACTTTCTGGAACCGGGAAAAGAGTATGTAGCAACGCTGTATACTGATGCTAAAGATGCTGATTATGAAAAGAATCCTACTGCCTATCAGATAAAGAAAGGTATTGTAACCAATAAAACTAAAATATCTGTAAAGATGGCACGTAGTGGTGGATTTGCTTTGAGCTTGATTGAGGCTATGGCAGTAGATAAAAAGGCTGTGAAGAAATGGAAGTAAAGTGATGAAAGAAACAATTTCTTTGCAGGAATCTTTTTATCTTTGCATATCCTAATAATTAATATCTAAGTATGAAAATGAAAAGATTAAAACAATGTTTGTTGCTAATTACTATTCTGGGAGGATTATCAATCAGTGAGGCATGTGCTCAAAAGAACAATTTTGCCAATTTAGCTCGTTATGCAAAAGAAAACGCTGCACTTCCCAAGCCCGTAAAGAAAGAGAAAAGAGTTGTCTTCATGGGGAATTCCATTACGGAAGGGTGGGTGAGAACTCATCCGGATTTCTTTAAAACAAATGGCTATATAGGCCGCGGTATCAGTGGACAAACCTCTTACCAATTCTTATTGCGTTTCCGTGAGGATGTTATTAATCTTTCTCCGGCTTTAGTAGTCATAAATGCCGGAACTAATGATGTTGCTGAAAATGTAGGTCCCTACAATGAAGAGTATACATTTGGAAATATTGTTTCTATGGTAGAGTTGGCTAAAGCAAATAAGATAAAAGTGATTTTAACTTCTGTGCTACCGGCAGCAACCTTTAAATGGAGACCGGAAATAAAAGACGTTCCTCAGAAAATTCAATCATTAAATGCCCGTGTAGCAGCGTATGCAAAAGCAAACAAGATTCCTTATGTGGATTATTACCAGGCGATGGTGTTGGATGAAAATGGAGCATTAAATCCTCAATATACGAAAGATGGAGTACATCCGACAAGTGAAGGGTATGATATAATGGAACCAATTATCAAAAAGGCTATCGAAGATATGCTTTAAAAGGATAGATAACTCACAATAAAAACCTCCTTTCTCAATTACCATAACAGGATGAGAAAGGAGGTTTTCTTATTTATCAATTCTACTTATTTATCAGTTTGACAACTCCGGATTAGCAGCTATCGCTTCTCTTGGAATTTGAATTGTATAACGCGAATCATCCTGTTCCAATACATAGGTTCCTCCCTTGAGCACTTTTTCAATACGAGGGCGGGTGGTACGGCGTAAGTCGAACCAGCGATGTCCTTCAAAAGCTAATTCACGCGCACGTTCATCCAGAATCTCCTGTATCAGGGCTTCTTTGGTCATTGCGTTCACGGCAGTTGCTTTTACTGTATATGCTTCCGGCGTATAGCGCTTCTGCATTAACTCCAGCAATCGGGTGCGTGCTTGGGGCAATTTATCCGATTGTGCGGCTGCTTCTGCCGAATTCAGGTACATTTCTCCCACCCGGAAAGAACAACGGAAATCATCTTTTCCGCTCTTTTGGCTGAAGCGATAACCATTCTTGTCGGCAGCTTTAAAATAAGCGTCCAGACGTAAATCGCCTTCTTTGTATAAAGAAGCTAAAGCTTCTGATAGAACAGCAGCCTGTGTGTAGTTAGAAGACATACCGCGTTCTAAGGCAGTAATATTTTCTACAGACTGATAGTTGTTGGGCAGGGTATAAGTTTCTGCATTGAAATCTTCCAATGTATTCTTTTCAGCAAGTATCGCTTCGGCTGCCTGATATGCATTGTCCCATTGTCCCATATATAAATATACACGGGCACGGAGGGCTTTTACAGATAAGGTTGTGAAACGATAAGAAAATTTCTGTTCCCAAGATTCTTTATTAATCAGTTTTTCAGCCTCGTTGATATCTGCAATAACCGCTTCATAAATTTGTGCAACGGTATTCTTCTTCAGAATTTCATTGATATCGCTATTCAGCTTAAGCGGCACGGCTGTCGTCTCTAATGCTCCCGGACGGGTATAGGGCTGACCGTAAAGATTTACCAACAGGAAATGCATGTAAGCACGGAGCAGATAACATTCACCAATCAATTGGTCGATGTCCTCTTCGCTCCCTTCGTTGATGGATTCCCACTCTTCTATGGTATAGTTGACAGTGAACATGATGCTATAGAAGTTCTTCCACTCAAAAGCAGTGGTTTGTCCCGGTGCGCTGAAGTCATCCCAACACTCGATTTTTCCGTAACGATCCTGTTCCCAACTATCGTCTTTCACATACAGTTCATCCGAACGAAAACAGGCGAGTCCTCTGGCATCGGGAACGGTCTTATAAGCTGTGGCAATCAGCGCTCTGTACTCAGCTAAAGTCTGGGGGATCACCTTTCCCGTAGGTTGAATGTCAAGCATATCACAAGCAGTCAGTAATACTACGCTGCTCATCAATAACATTATATATATCTTTCTCATTGTTTTAACTCTCTATAAAATTAAAAATTCAGGTTCAGGCTTAGGGTAACAGACTTCGGAGCCGGGGTTGCATACGCGTTGGACATCGTTTCCGGATCAAGATAATTCTTGTAACTTGAACCGAATACTAATAAGTTACGTCCTTCGATGGCAATTGTAGCGGAAGTCATACCCAATTTGCGGCTAAAATTAGCGGGCAATGTATACCCTAAACGGATGTTTTGCAGTCGCACGTAGTTTAGGTCTCTGATCCAGATATCCAGGTTACGGTATATTTCATTCTGGTTTGAATACCACATGTATTCGTCCAGACGTTCATTCTGGCTCAGCAGAACAGGAAAGATTGTTTCCGTGTTTTCCGGAGTCCATCGGTTCAGGATATCGCGGTTCGTATTACGTCCTTTATCAAAGTCAACGATAGAGTAGGTGGGTTGGCTGCGCACCTTTCCACCGAAGTCGAAACTGAAGTTGACACCCAGTTCAAATGCCTTGTATGTGAAGGTATTATTGAAACCACCGGTATAAGGGCAGTCGGCTGTACCTACATAAGTGTAAAGTTCACGGCGTTCGCGGGCTGTCAGGTCAGTTGCTCCGAATCCCCATTCCTGCAATTTGAAGAATTCCATAGCCGATACGGCTTTTCCGTCTTTACCCTCAAACATCGGATAACCTTCTTCATCCAATCCGGCTGTTTTCAGGGCAAACAAGGCTCCTACAGGATATCCTTCGCGTCCCGGTTCCAAGGCATCTTCGCGCAGTGCTTCTTTCAGTATTTTATTGTTGTTGTATGCGAAGTTGAAGTTGGTGGTCCACATGAAATTCTTGGTGTGGATATTGCGTGTGCTAAGAGCAACCTCAACACCCTGGTTCTGCATACTGGCCCAGTTGACGGTCAACATTTCAAAACCTGTTTCCAGTGGGAGCATTTGGGTTCCAATTAAGTCTACGCCCTTACGATAGTAATAGTCTACGCTCAGATTGATAGCCTGATTCAATACTGCAAAGTCGAATCCGGCGTTTACTGAGTGGGTTTTCTCCCAACGCAGTTTCTTGTTTGGTGCACCGGAAACGTCAATCATATCTTCCGACCCTCCCGGCAGGATATTTTCAATTCTGTAGTTACCCAGCAGGAAAGGAGAGGTGTTTTTGTCAATGTTTCCCTGCAAACCGTAGGATGCACGGACTACCAGATTGTCTATCCATTTGGCATTTGCCATAAAAGGTTCTTGAGAGATACGCCACAAACCACTGACTGAATATAATGGCAGATAACGGTATTTCTTGTCTACACCGAACAGGTCGGAACCGTCAAAACGGATACTTCCGCCCAATGTATAGCGGTTTAGCAAAGAATAAGACAGGGTTGAGAAAGCGGATACGTATGCATTCTCCACATGAGCTTTCTCGTGTAACTTGAAAGCCTGGCTTTCTTCCGGGAAGATAATTGGCTTTGTAGTCAGTGTCTTCCGGTCAAATCCATAACCGGCGCTATACAGCTTTTCCTCCCATGTCTTGCGGATTTCTGTTCCCACCATTACTTCAAATTCATGGATGTCATTGTAGGTATCGCGATATTCTCCCATCGCTTTCCAGGTGAGCTGGGACAGTGAGTTTTCGTTAGCCTTATGGAATCCTCCTTCCGGCAGGTAAGTTACGCCATTATTACGATGATTCTTCTTCTCTGTACGCATCACATAACTTTCTTCTTCAGCGATTTTTTCGATAGAAGTTTTATCCAGTTGCAAACCGAGTTGGGTGGTAATCTTAAAACGGTCGTCAAATCGCAGTTCAGCGTCGAAGATAGATGAAAGGCCGTTAATGGTAGTTTCGTTACTCGTATTTTTCCGTTCTTCGAAGAGGTTAAGACCAAAATCCATATCCGTATCATCTTCTACATCCACATCGTAATTATAGTTGCCATTGGCATCATAAGGAGTGAAATAAGGATTTGCCAGACGTGAATAATAGATCGGGTTCGTCAGTCCCCGGTCATCCGGCAAATAAGTAGAGTTCTTACGGCGGTTGGCAAACATGGAAGCACCGACTTTCAATATGCTGTTCACCTTATAGCTGGTCTTCATCACTAAATTCAAACGTTCGGCAGAGACATTGGGAATATTACCGTTTTCCTTCATATATCCGAAAGAAGTGTAATAAGTTGCCTTTTCGCTACCACCGGAAAGAGACAAGTTATACTCCTGTGTAAATGCATCACGGAAGAGGATATCACTCCAGTCTGTGTTAGTTGCCTTGAGTCTATTGATTGCACCTTGAGCATTGGAGGACAAAGCGTTCCAACCTCCTTCTTTGAAGTTCTGTAGTTCTCCCAATCCGGAGATAATGCGATATACCTCACCTTTGGTTTCTCTGTAAGGATAGCCGGATTCCAGCAAGTCAAGTTCCAGACCTACTTTCTCTTCTGAATTCAATAGATTCAAGCGGTCTATATTCAACTTTGGAGAATATGTCAGCTTCGAAGAGAAGTTAATAACCGGTTTTCCGACTTTACCTTTCTTTGTGGTAATCACAATCACACCGTTAGCTGCGCGGGCACCATAGATGGCAGTTGCGGCAGCATCTTTCAAAACGGTGATATTATCGATATCGGCAGGATTCAGACCGGCAATGGCGGTTTGTCCTACGTTATCGATATCTTTCAGTACTTCCATACTGGGGATGTTCGTTCCTTCCAATGGAATACCGTCCAATACCCACAAAGGGTCTTGGGTACCGTTCAGCGAAGAGGTACCGCGGATACGGATTTTAGCAGGAGCGCCCGGGGCACCGGATATATTGCTTACGGAAAGTCCGGCAATTTGTCCGGTCAATGCCTGGTCTATGCTCTTGGCTGCACCTACCATCTGGTCCGAGATATCGATTTTTGACACGGCAGCCGTCAGTTTACGGCGTTCCACAGTCTGGTATCCCGTTACAACTACCGCATCAAGCATATGAGCAGAAGGTTGAAGAGTGATATCATATTGTTTTTTGCCCGGAATGAGTTTTATTTCCACTACATCATAGCCAACGTAGCTACAATAAAACCGTGTAATGCCATCCGGAATTGAAATAGAGAATTTACCGTCGATATCCGTAATGACACCAATAGTCGATTGATTGTTCCCGTTTTTCTTCAGATCCTCAGCCGTCACATAGACAGAAGCACCTATGAGAGGCAATTTATCCTCAGAAGAAATTACTACACCCTCTACTTGTCGCTCTGCGGCAAGGGCGTAAGTGAGTGTTCCTATCAGTAATAGGAACACGACAGATAAGCGTCTTTTCATCCGTTAAAATAATAAAATTAATACTTAAATTGAAAACTGGTTTTAAAGTCCCAATGCTGTGTTGATACGAAGAATCATATCTTTATAATGATATTTGGTTGCCACATCCGATGTTCCTAAGCGACTCTGGAGTAAATCCTTGATACGAAGCAATTCTCCTCGTTTCACGGAGATGGCATCTGAGATGCGATTTAGCTGGGAACCGTAAAAATTCAATTCACGGCGGGCACCCATACGATCTGAATCCAGTGTACGATAAGCATGCTCGTCACAACTGCAAAGGGGGATTTGGTTATCCAGCAGGAAGTGGTTATCCATTAATTTTTTGTTGATTTTGACTCCTTCGCTTTCGGCAGCAGCTGTAATCAAGGCATCTACAAAGTTTTTCTGTAAGGCACGTGTCATGACATCAGGTAGTGCGCCTCGCTCCGTGGTTGCGAAGATACTGCGGTGTAAACCGTCCATCAACTCTACGGCTGTGAAAGCCTTTTTGCCATTCACTGCTTCGTTTTCGAGCATACGTACCAAGCGGTTATTGGATAAAAGGTCCCAAAGAATATAAGATTGGGCATTCTTCAATACTTGTGTCGGTGCATTTTCTACTATGCCCAGCGGAGTGTTGCGAAGCAAATAGGTATATTCACCCACTTCTGCGTCGAATAACCACTTCGGGTAAGTCAATACTTCATCAAGTAAGAATTTCAAAGCGGCCTGCTGCTTCTCCTTCTCTACAAAAGTGTAAGTTTTCTGACCGTCACCTACCACTGTATTTTCCATATATATACCCCCTATGTTGGCAAGTACATGGTACAGATAATTATTCCATTGGTTGATCACTGCATAATATAGACGTGAAGCTTCTTCATACGTTTGTCCCTTCTCCCCAGTAGTTGTCCATTTGATAATTTCGGGAACAATCCGTTTCAGGTTTGCAATGCCATATTGGGAAGAACGTACGGCATCATCGCCCAGGTCTTCATTCTGTGCACGGGGATCTACGGCATCACGTACATCCTGCGCCTCACTGTATTTATAAAGACGGTCTGTATGGCGGCTCAGGAAATCATAAAGCAAATCCTTTTCTTCCTCCGGAGTTTCCTTACCATACCAGCGATAACCGTATTCGATGGCAAAAAGATCGTAAGGACCGATATGCGGTGAGAGTGCAGTTATTCCGTCACCGGGTTGTGCCACATAGTTGAAACGGGCATAATCCATGATGGAAGAAGAGGTAGAGTTCATCCGGTCGGTAAACGACTTGGAACGGAGTGAATCCGTGGGAAATGCCCATGACCCCATCATGTTATGACGCAATCCTAAAGAGTGGCCTACTTCATGGCAGGCTACAAAACGCATGGCGTCACCCATCAGTTCATCGGATAACTTAATGCCGCGTGCTTCCGGGCGTACAGTACCTGTCTGTACGGTAATCCATTCCTGAAGCATATTCAGTACATTGTGCCACCACATGATGTCCGCTTCCAGAATTTCTCCTGAACGGGGGTCCAGAATAGAAGGACCCATAGCATTTGCCTTGGTTGAGGCTGCATAAGTCAGTACGGAATAGTTCACGTCGTCCATGTCTACCGTCATGCTGTCCGTAATATCTTTGGCGATGATGGCGTTCTTGAAACCAGCACGTTCAAAAGCAACCTGCCAGTCTTCGATACCTTGTTTGATATATTTGCGCCAACGATATGGGGTGGAATTCTCTATGTAGAATACAATCGGTTTAGCAGGTTCCACCAACTCACCACGCAGATAGCGCTCGCGATCTTCCGGTTTCGGTTCCAGGCGCCAGCGAGTGATGAACTGTTGTTTGCTAACCCGTTGTTGTCCGTCGCTATAACTAAGCAAAGGATTGGTGAAGTAGCCTACGCGGGCATTATCCAGGCGACCGGTCATCGGGGTTTCCGGCAGTAACATCAGTGACGAACTTACTTCGACAGTTACATAGATGGAAGTCGTTCCTTCAGTCACTTTCGTGGTCAGTTCGGACGTAGCCACCACATTATTCTCGAATGACTTGATTGAGAGGATGCGTGACAAATTCTTGATGGAAGAGGTTCCCAGATTTATATTGGTAAATACATTATTGATGCTTGTCTCTGTACCATCATAAATATCATTCACTTTGATAACCATGGTGGTAGAGTCATTGTTGAATGCCTCGATCTTGAAGCCGGCTATCAATGGAGAAATATAATTATCACGTACCGACTGGCTGATGGCATCTTCGGCAGGAGCGAGAGGAAGAGGGCGGCTTTGACGAATCAGCAATTTGTTTGTTGCCTTATCCAGTTCGAAGCGCACCATCTGGTTTTCATAATTGGTACCGCGGTTCACTCCGGCCTCATTCAGTTCGGAAGGGACACGTTGGAGCTTGTTCACTACCAGCATGTCTCTGCCCAGCAGATTCGTCGGTACCTCAAAATAGTAATCGTTCTTTTTCTGGTACACATTGAACATACCACGGCGAATGGTGCTACCGTCTCCGGTCAGTTTCTCGTACTCGTTTTTTGATTTAACACTGTCGTTAGGTTCACTTTTCTTTTTCTTTCGGAACCATCCCATAGAATTGGGCGTAGAATTTACAGCATGCACTATGACAGGCTCACACATGAAAGCGCCTGTAGCCACTGTAGTCAGCAAAATTGTTTTAAGTTTCATCAGTTATTATCAATTATCATCATGCTCCCCTTTCTACTCATAGAATAGGGGACGGCAAAGATAGTAAAACTATCTATATGAACAGATAGCTGCAATTAGTTTTGACGTTTTTTCTTTTATAACTCAAAGAGTCTTTCAATTATAAAAAAACAGTATCAGTTAGAGTTTATGCTCATTCTTTAACTGATACTGCTAAAAATCTATTTTCAGTTTAAAGTCGGCTTAGTCAAATAAACTCTTGAACTTCTTGAAAATCTTTTCTTTAATAGAAGTATTCGGTTTAAAATTGTCTGAGCCTTCCATTTCTTCAAGTGCTTTTTTCTCATCTTTGTTAAGAGCTTCCGGTACATATACGCTAACATTTACTAATAAATCTCCCGTACCGTATCCGTTCACACTTGGCAGTCCCTTTCCGCGAAGCCGGAGTACTTTACCCGGTTGGATGCCCGATTCAATCTTTACTTTCACCTTGCCGTCGATGGTGGGTATTTCTACCGCGCCACCTAAAGCAGCTGTCGGGAAGCTGAGAAGCAGGTTGTAAATCAAGTCGTTTTCGTCGCGGATCAGTTCTTTATCCTGTTCTTCCTCTACAAGAATCAACAGGTCACCCGGAACACCATTATGCTTACCGGCATTTCCTTTACCGTTCATAGAAAGCTGCATACCCTCCATTACACCTTTAGGTATATTCACACTTACTACTTCTTCACCGTAAACGATACCTTCTCCGGCACATACCTTACATTTGTTCTTGATGATTTTTCCTTCGCCACCACAAGTAGGGCAGGTAGTACGAGTCTGCATCGTACCGAGGATTGTCTGCTGGTTGCGAATCACCGATCCGCTACCTTTACAGGTCGGACAAGTTTCCGAACCACCGTCACCTTCAGCACCCGAACCATGACAATGGTCGCATGGAACATATTTTTTCAGTTTGAATTTCTTTTCTACACCAGTGGAAATTTCTTTCAGATTCAGTTTCACCTTTACACGTAAGTCCGAACCGCGAAAACGCGCACGTTGCGAACTTCCTCCTCCGAATCCTCCTCCGAAACCGCTGAAACCTCCTCCGAAGCCACCGCTATGTCCACCAAAGATATCTCCGAACATAGAGAAGATATCATCCATAGACATGCCGCCACTGAAGCCACCGAACGGACCACCGTTTCCGGCAGCACCACTCATTCCTGCATGACCGAATTGATCATAACGGGCACGCTTGTCCGCATTGCTTAGTACGTCGTATGCTTCTGCCGCTTCTTTGAATTTTTCTTCCGCCACTTTGTCACCCGGATTCTTGTCAGGATGATATTGAATGGCTTTTTTGCGATAGGCTTTCTTTATTTCCTCTACCGTTGCTGTCTTTTCGACTTCCAGTACTTCGTAGTAATCTCTTTTTTCCATATATATTATGTTATTCTCCTACCACCACTTTGGCATGGCGGATTACTTTGTCGTTTAGCATGTATCCGGTCTGTACACAGTCTAGAATCTTGCCCTTCAAAGCTTTATCCGGTGCGGGAATGACGGCGACTGCTTCGTGGTAATCTGTGTCGAGAGGTTGTTCTTTAGTCTCGATTACTTTTACGCCGTCCTGTGCCAATACAGACATGAACTTGTTATAAATCAATTCCACTCCTTCCTTCACGGCTGCTACGTCTGTGGCAGTTTCCATGTTTTTCAGAGCGCGTTCAAAGTCATCCACGATTGGAAGTATACTGCTGATGGTCTTTTCGCCACCGTTCAGGATCAGCTCAGCTTTTTCTTTCATCGTGCGTTTACGGTAGTTGTCAAACTCGGCAGAAAGGCGCAGATACTTATCTTTCTGGTCCTCTATCACTTTGTTTGCTTCTTCCAGCTCTTTGGCAAGCTTTTCCTCTTCTGTCAGGACAGTTTCGTCCTGTACATCTTCCGTTTGGGATTCTTCATTTTCCGCAGCTTCCTTCTGGGCAGCTTCGGACATTAACTCTTCTTCGTTGATGTTTTCTTTTTCTTTCGGGTCCATATTTCTATTCTTATTATTCTTGTAAAAAGGATTTGTTTTCATTGCTGTCAAGGGTTTAAGTTAGTATATCGCTGTACCAACAAAAACTTTGCCAAATAGGCTGCTTTGGTCTAAAACGCCGCAAAGGTAATACTTTTATGTCAGATTGACAGCGCATTTCTACGAGTATTCATAGAAAAATGTCTATCTTTGCACCCGCAAAATACAGAGTAATAGGTATTAGGTAGTAAATTGTAAATCGATAAATAGTAAATAAATCAATGATTACAGTCTCGAACGTTTCCGTACAGTTTGGAAAAAGGGTGTTGTTTAATGATGTAAACCTGAAGTTTACAAGTGGTAACTGTTATGGTATTATCGGTGCTAACGGTGCCGGAAAATCTACTTTCCTGCGTGCCATATCCGGTGACTTGGATCCTACAACCGGTTCTATTATGTTGGGTCCGGGCGAACGCCTCTCCGTTTTAAGTCAGGACCACTTCAAGTGGGATGCGCTTACGGTAATGGATACCGTAATGATGGGGCATACCGTTTTGTGGGATATCATGAAGCAACGTGAAGTGCTTTATGCCAAAGAAGATTTCACGGATGAAGATGGCTTGAAAGTTTCTGAATTGGAAGAGAAATTTGCGGAACTGGATGGTTGGAATGCGGAAAGTGATGCTGCCGCTTTGCTGAGTGGCCTGGGCATTAAGGAAGATAAGCATTATTTGTTGATGGGTGATTTGAGTGGTAAGGAGAAAGTACGTGTCATGCTGGCACAGGCACTTTTCGGTAATCCGGATAACTTGTTGCTGGATGAGCCTACCAATGACCTCGATATGGAAACAGTGATGTGGCTGGAAGATTATCTGGCTAACTTTGAACATACGGTGTTGGTTGTAAGTCACGACCGTCACTTCCTCGATTCTGTTTGTACGCATACGGTCGATATCGATTATGGTAAGATCAATCTCTTTGCCGGTAACTATAGTTTCTGGTATGAATCAAGTCAGTTGGCTTTGCGTCAGCAACAGAACCAGAAGGCCAAGGCAGAGGAGAAGAAGAAAGAGCTGGAAGAATTTATCCGCCGCTTTAGTGCCAATGTGGCAAAGAGTAAGCAGACTACCAGCCGTAAGAAGATGTTGGAAAAACTGAATGTAGAAGAAATCAAACCTTCTTCACGTAAATATCCGGGTATTATCTTTACTCCCGAGCGTGAACCGGGTAATCAGATACTGGAGGTTTCCGGGCTGACTAAGACACTGGAAGATGGTACAATACTTTTCCGCGATGTTAATTTCAACGTTGAGAAGGGAGATAAGGTTGTATTCCTTTCCCGTGATCCCCGTGCCATGACTTCATTCTTCGAAATTATCAATGAAGAAGCGAAACCGGATGCCGGAACTTTCAACTGGGGTGTCACTATTACTACTGCATACCTGCCGTTGGATAATACTAAATATTTCAATACGGACCTGAACTTGGTGGACTGGTTGAGCCAGTTTGGCGAGGGTAATGAAGTGTATATGAAGAGCTTCCTGGGACGTATGCTGTTCTCCGGTGAAGAGGTACTGAAAAAAGCGAGTGTGTTATCGGGAGGTGAAAAGATGCGTTGTATGATTGCCCGTATGCAGTTGCGCAATGCCAACTGTCTGATTCTGGATACTCCTACCAACCACCTTGACTTGGAATCTATCCAGGCATTCAATAATAACCTGAAAACTTATAGAGGTAATATCCTGTTCTCCTCACATGACCATGAGTTTATCCAAACGGTTGCCAACCGTATCATCGAACTGACTCCGAACGGTATTATTGATAAGATGATGGAATATGATGAATATATTACTTCGGATCATATCAAGGAGCTGAGAGCAAAAATGTATAGCTAAGCGAATGAGCAACAAGCTACAAAAAGCTACAAGCGACGAGTGGCGGTGCTATATATCACCCAGAAGGTCTCGTCGCTTGTAGCTTTTTGTAACTTGTTGCTTGTTATATATTGTAACTACTTATAAATCAATTTGTTCTTTCCTTCTCCAAACAGGTTATCTCCTAAAGTCGTAATCTTGTTCCCTGTAGCTACTACATAACGTAGGTTATCACATCCCATAAATGCGCCGTATTCAATAGCCGTCACTCCGGCAGGTAATTCCAATGTACCACATAAACGTCCGCAGCCGCTGAAAGCACGTTGACCGATACTTTTCAAACCTTTGGGAAGCTGAATACGCAGTAAGTATTTCTTCTGGGTGAATGTATATTCGGGAATAGCTGTGGCGCTACATTTACTAAGATCTGCAGCAACGAGATTAGGCATATAATCCCGGATCAGGATAAAATCAGCTTCATCCAGTTTGCCTTCCACAGTCAGGAAGTTTACATCCTTAGGCTGCAAACCGGCTTCTACCAATTCACTGGCAAGGCTTCCCATCAACCCTATCTGTACAGATACTTCTACAGGTTCGCCTTCTATCACGGCAAAGGTATCCCAATGTTTCTTGCCACGGTAAGAGTCACTGCTACCCAGAGGTACAAAAATGGCCGTAATACTATCTGCCAAAGCTTCAGACATCAGATTGGGAGCAGTCTTCTTTCGTAATTGGCATACTTGCAGATTCGTACACCCCTTGAATGCAGCATCTTCTATGTTCTTGATTTTCTCTGAAAGAATAATTTTCCGGAGCGTTGATTTTCCGGTAAAGGTACTGTCATTGGTTTGCTGGCAGAATGCATAAGCAGGTACACAATTTGGTGGATATATATAGAAACGGTCAGGAAAAGTGCCGCTTTTCCCGGCATAAGTACTGATTGACGCATTGGAGATATCCAGTACCTGCAAATTTTTGAATTCATCCCGCAGGTGTTTGAAATCAATAGCGTTCAGTTTTCCGGTCAATGTAAGATGAGTGATGCTGTTGGCTTCATCTTCTGTGAGCATGGATACTAAAGTACCGGGCTTGGCAACGAAAAATGTTTTGTTATTGGCTGGGTTGCCTGTATTTTGTGCAACTGCTACATAAGTACATGCAGCCAGCATTATAGTGGCGAATATTCGTTTTATCTTCATGGCTGTTACATATATGTTTAGACAAATATACGGTTTTTACAGCAAATAGCTTTCTATTTTTAATTTTATAGGTATTTTTGCCGGGGTATTAACATAAAGAAACGAGAGGATATGGAATCAATGAATGAAGATGCAAATACTGTAAAGGAACCGTCAAAACTCGTCACTTATCTGGTTGTTGCAGCAAAGATTATCGTTTATATACTTTTGATGCTGGGATTTACCGGAATGTTGGCAGCTGTTTGCATAAAACCTATCTCTTTTTTTAAGATAAGTGGAATTTTGGAAGAAGTTGTGATGCAGAGTACTTTTCTGGCCGGGAGTTTTTTGGCGGCTTGGACTCTGCTGAAGAATTGGGATCACCTTCCGGTTGCGGATTTGGGATTATCCCTGAAAGGGCGTGCAAAAGACATCTTCTGGGGTACATTTGTTGCCCTGGCAATCTATGCTGTCGGATTTGGAATATTATATGCGATAGGAGAGGTTGAAATTGCTGCCGTGCACTTTAGCGCGTACGAATTGCTGTTGTCCTGGATATTAATGTTGCTGGTTGCCCTTACAGAAGAGATTGCTTTTCGTGGTTTTGTTCTGGGGCATTTGCTGGCCGCAGGTGTAAATCGCTTTGTGGCATTGTTTCTTTCTTCTGCATTGTTTTCCCTGATGCATATTTTTAATCCCAACTTTTCTCTGATTGCTTTTCTGAATATATTGTTGGCGGGAATTTTAATTGGTTCCACCTATATATATACGCGTAATTTATGGTTTGCCATCGCTCTTCATCTTTTCTGGAATTGGCTGCAAGGTCCGATTCTCGGTTTCGAAGTAAGTGGAGGAAGATTGGGCGGTACTTTATTGTCTTTAGAATTACCGGAAGAGAATATCATCAACGGCGGTACATTCGGTTTCGAAGGCTCCATCCTGTGCACCGCGTTGATGATTATTGCTATTGTGATTACTCTGAGATCAGCTTCAAAGCGATCCGTTTGCGATCCGTGTCCACACTCAATACCCGAACCCGGACATGCTGGTGAATAGATACAATCTCATTCGGATCCGAAACAAAACGGTCGGCAAGTTGTGAAAGATGAACCAGACCGTTTTCTTTAATGCCTATATCCACGAAAGCGCCGAAGTTGGTTATATTACCTACAATGCCGGGGAGCTCCATACCCTCACGCAAGTCATTGATTGTACGCACATTCTTGTCAAATTCAAAAATCTTGATCGGACCTCGCGGGTCACGTCCCGGTTTGTCCAATTCTTGTAGAATATCCTTCAAAGTAGGCATGCCCACGGTAGGGGTGAGGTACTTTTCAGGTTGGATTTTCAGGCGCAGTTCCTTGCTGGTAATAAGCTCTGCCACGCTGCATCCCAAGTCTTTGGCCATTTGTTCTACTATACAATAGCTCTCCGGGTGAACGGCTGTGTTATCCAAAGGATTTTTGGATTGCGGAATACGAAGGAAACCGGCACATTGCTCAAAAGCTTTGGCTCCCATGCGCGGCACTTTCATCAGTTGTTTACGCGATGTGAATGCACCATTTTCAGCACGGTAATTTACTATGTTCTGTGCCAGTTGAGGACCTAACCCCGAAATGTAAGTCAGCAGGTGGCTGCTTGCCGTATTTAGGTTTACTCCCACCAGGTTTACGCAACTTTCTACGGTCAAGTCCAGTGATTTCTTTAATTTCGTCTGGTCTACGTCATGCTGGTATTGACCTACACCGATGGATTTCGGGTCTATTTTCACCAATTCAGCCAACGGGTCCATCAGTCGGCGGGCGATGGATACAGCTCCGCGCACTGTGACGTCGTATTCCGGAAATTCATCACGCGCAATCTTGGATGCAGAGTAAATGGAAGCCCCTTGCTCGCTTACAACAAATACCTGAATTTCCTGCCTGAAGCTCTGGTGTTTCAGAAACTCTTCTGTTTCACGACTTGCCGTTCCGTTTCCTACCGCTATGGCTTCTATATGGTAAGCTTCTATCATCTTTTGTATTTTAGACACAGCTTCTGTGGTTTTGTATACCGGGGCATGCGGGTAGATATTCTCATTGTGCAGTAAATTGCCTTGCGCATCCAGGCATACCACTTTGCAACCTGTACGGAATCCCGGATCGATGCCCATTACCCGCTTTTGTCCCAATGGAGAAGCCAGTAATAATTGGCGCAGGTTCTGAACGAATACCCGGATGGCTTCTTCGTCCGCCTGTTCTTTACTTTGTGCGGCAAATTCCGTTTCGATAGAAGATTTCAGTAAACGCTTATAGGCATCCTGTACGGCTTCCGCCACTTGTTCTCCGCAAGCATTGTTGCTACGGACGAAACGGCGTTCCAGACGTTCCACACACTCTTCATCATCAGGGCTTATGCTGACTTTCAATAGCCCTTCGGCTTCGGCACGGCGAATAGCCAGCAATTGGTGTGAGGTGCATTTTTTCAGGGGTTTACTGAATTCAAAGTAATCCCGGTATTTATCAGCTTCACTCTCTTTTCCTTTCACCACTTTAGCAGTGATGACAGCTTGCCGGGAGAAGGCGAAGCGTACGGTGTTACGTGCCTGTTCGTCTTCACTGACCTGTTCTGCAATGATATCCCGTGCTCCTTTCAATGCATCTTCCGCATCTTTCACTTCTCCTTTGACGTATGCTTCTGCGCGCTTCTCCGGGTTCGGTTCCCGCTGCAACATCAGTAGTGTTGCCAAGGGTTCCAGACCTTTCTGGCGGGCTACTTCTGCACGCGTACGGCGTTTGGGTTTGTAGGGTAGGTAAATATCTTCAAGAATGGTACTATCCCAGGTTTCATCAATGCGCTTTTGTAGTTCAGGATTCATTTTCCCCTGTTCGTTGATAGTGCTGACGATGGTTTCTTTTCGTTTAGCCAGTTCATTCAGCTTCTCATATTGGGTTTTGATTGCTTCAATTTGCACTTCATCCAATCCTCCGGTAGCTTCTTTACGGTAGCGGCTGATGAAAGGAATAGTAGCTCCGTCCGCCAATAAATCGAGCGTATGGCCGATTTGTTTCTCAGAAATATTGAGGGCGGCAGAGATCATCCGGTGAAATAACTGTATCATGTTGAATCGTTTTTTTGAATAATGGGCGTCAAAGGTACGAAAGAATTATGCTTTTGCAAAGCATTGATCTGGTGTTTCTGCAATAAATATTTTTCTTTTGAAACAAAAAGTCAAGAGATCGTAAGCAAGAAGTTAATGCCTTGTTCCTTGGTGGAATCGATGTTCTCTTCTTTGTTCCCAAAAGGGACCAAGTCCGGGTTTCGGAAGTGTCTCGGCCGTACCAACTCCGTATCAAATTCGGTTAGAGGTACCTCTATATGGGGATGATACGGAGCAAATATGGGCTTGAACCCTTTTTACTACGTCTCAGACAGAGTTCTGCTGCCAACGGGATTCTTTGTAATTTCCAGATATCTTTGTGTTTCCGTGTCTCTGTGTCCGGAAAGATGAATTTTAAATTGATTTTTACTGCCCGCTGTATTATTATAGTTTAAATTCTGCAACTATTTTTCTGTTCTTATAACTTTATTGTATATTTGCCGAAACAATTCTATATTCACTGAATGGGCTTATTTAGGAAAATAATATATAGCTTTCTGCTTTTCTTACTGATATCTCACATTGGGTTTTCATCAGCCTTTGCGGTGACTGGAGAACACCCGGTATTGATTATCAGTTCATATAATCCGGACGCACGACAAACTTCTGGAAATATTTACGATTTTATGGAAGAATTTGAGCGGCTGGGAGGGGAGGCTCCGATATCTTTGGAAAATATGAACTGCAAAAGTTTCTCCGAAGCTCCTTTATGGAAAAGTAAAATGGAGGAACTTCTTGCTAAATACCAGGGAAAACGTTCGCCTGTACTACTTGTGCTGATTGGTCAGGAGGCTTGGACAGCTTATTTATCACAAGAAGATTCCATACGTGGAAATGTGCCGGTGCTGGCTGCACTGGCAAGTCGTAATGCCATTATTCTTCCGAATGATTCAGTCGATCTGAAAACATGGATGCCTGATGCAGTGGATTTCTTTAATGACTTTCCTAATTCTTCAGTGAAAGCCGGATTCGTTTATGAATATGATGTAGAAGCCAATATTAATCTGATAAAGAAACTGTATCCGGAAACCAGGAATATTGCTTTTGTTTCCGATAATAGTTATGGTGGTGTTTCTCTGCAAGCACATGTGGTGGAAGAGATGAAAAAACACCCGGAACTGAACCTTATTCTGCTGGACGGACGAACGAATACGATTTATACCATAAGCGATAAATTACATGAATTGCCTCCCAACACAGCATTGTTACTGGGTACCTGGCGCGTAGATATGTATGACGGATACTTTATGCGCAATGCGACTTATACGATGATGGAGGCTGCTGGTGATGTTCCTACTTTTTCTATAACTTCTGTAGGTATAGGCTATTGGGCGGTAGGTGGAGTGATCCCCTCTTACCGGGCATTGGGTAAGGATATGGCGCATCAGGCAGTTCGTTTGTTGCAGGGACCGGACAGCAACCGGGTAGAAGTAGAGGTAATTCCGAATAAGATACAGATGGATAGCAAGATTGTGAAAGATAAGCGTTTGGATCTGTCTTCCATTCATCAGCCTATAGAAATGGTCAATGAAACTCCATCATTTTACGAACAATATAAATATCATATCTGGACTGTTGGTACGGTCTTGGTCGTATTGCTGAGTGGATTGTTTGTTTCTCTGTACTTCTACTATCATACCAAGAAACTGAAAGATGAACTGGAAGAGTCGGAGAGTGCTTTGAGAGAAGCGAAGGACCGTGCTGAAGAATCCAGCCGTTTGAAGAGTGCTTTCCTTGCTAATATGAGCCATGAAATCCGTACTCCGTTGAATGCGATTGTAGGATTCTCCGATGTGTTGGCTTCAGGAGGTATTTCGGTGGATGAACAGCAGGGATATGTCGATATTATTAAAACAAATTCGGACTTGTTGCTTCGCCTGATCAATGATATCCTGGATGTTTCGCGTCTGGAGGCAGATAGGGTTACGTTTACAATTGAGAAGTGTGATGTAGTACCACTGTGTCAGCAGGTATTAGCTTCCGTCAGTCAGGCTCGTAAATCGGAAAATGAGTTTATCTTTGAGTGTGACCGTGAGAGTGTGGATTTGCGGACGGATATCCAGCGTTTGCAACAGGTTATTATAAACTTACTCTCCAATGCCGATAAGTTCACCAGAAATGGTAAGATCACATTGAAGCTGGAAGTAGATGATGAGAAGAGAGTCGCTACTTTCTCTGTATCAGATACCGGTACAGGTATTCCGTTAGAAAAACAGAAACTGGTATTTGAGCGGTTTGAGAAACTGAATGAATATGTGCAAGGTACAGGATTGGGTTTATCTATCTGTAAACTGACTGTAGAGAAGTGGGGAGGAGAGATCTGGGTAGATTCTGGATATACAGATGGAGCAAGATTCGTATTTACACATCCATTTGAGATAGAACAACCAAATAAATAATTACTATGAAGAGATTTTACTTTTTTTTAGGGTGGATATTCTTCCTGACAGGAGCCGTGTTGGCTCAGGATAAAATAGTAAAGCTGAAAATTGTAGAAACCAGCGATATACATGGTAACTATTATCCTTATGACTTTATACTTCGACATGAGGCAGCGGGAAGTCTGGCGCGTGTGTATGAGTTTGTTCAGAAGGAACGTGAGACTTATAAGGATAACCTGCTGTTGTTGGATAATGGAGATATTCTGCAAGGTCAGCCTTGCGCTTACTATTATAATTATATTGATACCATTTTTCCGCATCTGGCTGCCGAAGTGTTGAATTACATGAAGTATAATGCTGGTAACATGGGAAATCATGATGTGGAAACCGGGCGTGCTGTGTTTGATCGTTGGGCAGGTGATTGTAATTTTCCCATTTTAGGCGCCAATATCATTGATACGGTTACAGGGAAAACGCACTTTAAGCCTTATGAAGTATTGGAACGGGATGGTGTTAAGATTGTAGTGCTGGGAATGATTACTCCTGCTATTCCTGTGTGGTTGTCGGAAAACTTGTGGAAAGGTCTGCGCTTTGATGATATGGAAGAGACAGCTCGCAAATGGATGAAGATTATCCGTGAAAAAGAGAATCCGGATTTAGTAATCGGAATTTTCCATGCCGGACAAGATGCTTTATTAATGGGAGGTAAATATCGTGAGAATGCTTCACTGGAAGTGGCTCGTAACGTTCCTGGTTTTAATATTGTTTTGATGGGACACGATCATACCCGTGAATTGAAGAAGATTAAAAATGTTGAGGGAGACTCTGTGTTGATTATGGACCCGGCAAGTAAGGGAGGGGTTGTGGCGAATGCAGATGTTACTTTGAAATTGCGTAAGGGAAAAGTAGTCGAGAAACATATCAGCGGAGTGCTGACTGAGATGAAGAACTATACTGCAAACAAGGATTTTATGGCTCGTTTTGCTCCCCAGTTTAGTGATGTTCGGGATTTTGTGTCCAAGAAGATAGGAAGTTTCACTGAAACGATTTCTACACGCCCTGCTTATTTCGGTTCTTCTGCTTTTATTGATTTAATCCATATGTTACAACTTGAAATCACGAATGCAGAAATTTCTTTAGCTGCTCCTCTGTCGTATGATACCGAGATCAGCAAGGGTGATGTGTTTGTAAGCGATATGTTCAATCTGTATAAGTATGAAAATATGCTTTATACTATGAAGTTGTCTGGTAAGGAGATAAAAGATGCATTGGAGATGTCGTATGATTTGTGGACAAACCAGATGAAATCTCCTGATGACCATTTGTTGCTGCTTCGTGAGAAGCGTCGTGAAGGGGCAACGGATCGTGCTTCATTCAAAAACTTCAGCTTCAATTTTGATTCGGCTGCCGGTATCATTTATACGGTGGATGTAACGAAACCCAAGGGGGAAAAGGTGACTATAACCAGTATGGCGGACGGAACTCCTTTCTCTTTGGATAAAATGTATAAAGTAGCACTGAATTCCTACCGCGGTAATGGTGGAGGAGAATTATTGACTAAAGGCTCCGGTATTTCTCAGGATGAATTGAAAGATCGTATCCTGTACTCTACGGATAAAGATTTGCGTTATTACCTGATGCAATATATAGAGAAGAAGGGTGTGATTGAGCCACATGCATTGGGACTATGGAAGTTTATTCCGGAAGAATGGGTAGAGCCTGCTGCTAAACGGGATTATGAATACTTGTTTGGAAAAGTGGAAAAATAATCACTATCTTTGCAGTCGCAATTTTTAATAGACTGTAGGGACGTGAATAAAAAGATAAAGAGAATTATAGGGGCTGTATGCTTGTTGGTGCTGTTTGTGGCATATCAGACAAGTATTACAGCCTTTACTCATGTCCATTACGTCAATGGAGTGCTGATTACCCACTCTCATCCATTTCACGGTAAGCACACGCACTCTAAAAGTGAACTTGTCGTTATAGGTCGTTTGTCAACTTTCCAATCTCCGGAGGTTGATCTATATGAAGAACTGCACCCTATGCGGATACTTCTGGCTATGCTGGAAGCGGAAAAATTAACATCCTTGGTAAAGGAAGAATGGGGGCAGGTTGTTTCTCTTCGCGCTCCGCCGGCATTCGCGGCATAATCTTTTATCAAGCTTTCAGCTTGGAAAGCTACCGGTTAATATACCGAAAGGTACTTGTAGGTTGTAGCTCGTAGCTTGTCACTCATATTTTCAATACATACATTTTTGAGCGCAAATTAATGAAAAAACATATACTTGTGCTGGTGCTTGCTATGGTTTGCATCAGCCTCTATGCCGTAAATCCTATAAAGGAAGGCAACATGATTTCCGGTCACGTGATAGTGAAAGGAACAGAAGAAAATATACCCTATGCAACTATATTAATCAAAGAAAGCGGTCAGGGAACAGTCTCTAATGAAGAAGGCCAGTTCGAATTCCGTAAACTTCCTGTCGGGAAATACACGCTTCGCGTATCAGCAGTAGGTTATAAGACGCAGGAAAAAGAGGTAACTGTCAGTAAAGACTTTACTGCAGTCATACATTTCCAGATGCAGGAAGAGAGTTTCATGACGGATGAAGTAGTGGTATCTGCCAACCGTAATGAAGTGAGCCGTAAGGACGCTCCGGTAGTTGTCAATGTGATGAGTGCCAAGCTCTTTGAGATGGTGAATTCTACAGATTTGGCAAAGACGCTGAACTACCAGTCCGGCCTGCGTGTGGAGAACAATTGTCAGAACTGCGGTTTTCCACAAGTACGTATCAATGGTCTGGAAGGTCCTTATTCTCAGATATTAATAAATAGCCGTCCTATCATCAGTGCCCTTAGCGGGGTATATGGACTGGAACAGATTCCTGTGAATATGATAGAGCGTGTGGAGGTAGTGCGTGGTGGTGGTTCTGCTCTGTTCGGAGCGAATGCAGTAGGTGGTACTATCAATATCATTACTAAAGATCCTATCAGTAATTCTTTTCAGGTATCGAGCATGTTTTCGTGCATGGATGGAAAATCGTGGGAACAATATATGGGTGGTAACGTCTCCCTGGTTGCAAAAGATAATTCTTACGGTATTGCCCTGTATGAAAGCTATCGCAATCGTAACCCTTATGATCGTGATGATGATGGTTTCTCCGAACTTGGTAAACTGAATATGAATACTTTCGGTTTCCGTGCTTACTATCGCCCTACACATTTCAGCCGTATCAATCTGGAATATCATACTACTAATGAGTTCCGTCGTGGTGGTAATAAATTTGATCTGCAACCGCATGAATCGGATATTACGGAGCAAACTAAGCATATTATTAATAGTGGTGGTGTCAGCTATGATTTATTCTGGCGTGAATATAAACATAAGATTTCTCTTTATGGTTCTATTCAGCATACGGATAGAAACAGCTATTATGGAGCGCAACAGGACATGAATGCTTATGGTAAGACGGATGATCTGACCTGGATAGCCGGTGGCATGTATGTAGGCAATATGAACAACTGCTTCTTTGCTCCTGCTACTTTTACCGGTGGCCTTGAATATCAGAATAACTCCCTGCATGATGTCATGACTGGTTATCATCGTGATATGAAGCAGGATGTACGGATAGCCAGTGCCTTTGTTCAGAATGAATGGAAGATGCGTCAGCTCACTATGCTGATGGGTGCCCGCCTCGATAAGCACAATCTGATAGACAAGTTGATTTTCAGTCCGCGTATCAATTTCCTTTATAAACCGACTGAGGATTTACAGGCGCGTCTGACGTATTCTACCGGTTTCCGTGCACCGCAGGCTTATGATGAAGATTTGCATGTGACAGCTGTAGGTGGTGAAGGCGTCCAGATTAAGTTGGCTGATAACCTCCGTGAAGAGCGTTCCAACAGTTACAGTGGTTCTGTGGACTGGAGTACACATCTCGGACACTGGCAAGCGAATATTTTGCTGGAAGGTTTTTATACTGACCTGCGCCATGTGTTCGTATTGGAAGATATCGGTAAGGATGATAACGGGGATAAAATCAAAGAACGTCGTAACGGTAGTGGTGCACGGGTATATGGTGTCAATCTGGATGCCAAATTGGCTCATGGCAAAGAAGCACAATTCCAGTTGGGATTCACCGCACAACGTAGCCGTTATATGGATGCCGAGGTCTGGACCAAAGTGGATGGTGAAGAATTAACTACCAAGCGCATGATGCGTACCCCGGATTATTATGGCTATTTCACTTTCTCTTCCGCACCATTGAAAAACTTCGATTTCTCTTTGTCAGGCATCTATACCGGAAAGATGATTGTTCCTCACTATGCTCCGGTAGATGCCCCGGAAGGTGCGTTTTGCAATATAGAAAAAGACCGTATGGAGAATACTCCCGATTTCTTTGATCTCAATCTGAAGTTAAATTACACCTTTGTTCTGCGTGATCACATCAAGTTGCAACTTAATGCCGGTGTACAGAATATTTTCAACAGCTTTCAGAAAGACCTGGATAAAGGTGAGTTCCGTGATTCCGGTTATTTTTACGGACCAACGCAGCCAAGGACATTCTTTATCGGCTTTAAAATTATGAATTAGGCTGAGGTCTAAATTTAATATTGCAAGTGTTTGCAAAATTATTGTATGGGCTTATGAATTTATTGCAAGAGCATAATTTCATAAGCCCTTTCTTGTTGAAATGTTCCCTTTTTCTTTTTTTTAGGATATTTCGGACGGTTTTCAGCGAAATATTGCTTAAGTTTGCCACGCAAATAAGAAAGGGAGATGAAAAATATAAAGAACGTAGATATTGCAACTATTCGCCGTTTTCCGGCAATGGATTTTATTGGGAATGATTTTGCCATATTCGACAATATAGGAGATATCCCTTTGTTCGGTTATCCTACACGCCTGAATGCATCCTGTCTGACACTCTGTATGAAAGGGCATTGCAAGATACGCATCAACCTGAAAGAACATGAGCTTACCGAAGGTGTTCTTGTAGTTACTTTGCCCGAACAGATTTTGCAGCAGGTAGAGCGTTCGGATGATTTCACCGGTGTTTTTATAGTTGTCTCCGGACAGTTTATAGATGATGTGCTCCCCACGGTACAGCAGTTATTTCCTCTGTTTTTTATGATTAAAGAGCAGCCCTGTGTGCGCCTCAATCCGGAACAAATGGAGGCTGTGCAGGAGTATTACTCTTTCCTCCAAAAGAAGGTAAAATTGAAAGACAATCCTTTCCGTAAAGAGATTACTCAGGGATTGATACTTTCTCTTTTCTATGAGATATATAGCATCTATCAAGGCAATGAGCCTACTGTCAGAAAAGTAAAAAGTAGGAAAGAGGATCTCTTTGAGCGTTTTGTCCGTGCAATTACAGAATCATACAAACAGGAACGCAGTGTTGCCTATTATGCCGACAAAATGTTCCTGACAGCCAAACATCTTTCTACAGCTGTAAAAGAAGTCAGTGGAAAGACTGCCGGAGAGTGGATAGACAGTCTTGTCATTCTGGAGGCAAAAGCTTTGTTGAAATCTTCCGAAATGAGCATTCAGGAAATCTCCGATGAACTGCATTTTGCCAACCAGTCTTTTTTTGGCAAATATTTCAAGCATCACACCGGAATGTCTCCGAAAGAATATCGTAAGCAATAAGCGTTAACTATTAATTATTAATTTTGCAGTGTGATAGCGCAGCCTTAATACCTAATATTTAATAATTAATATTTGAAATATACCCCCAAAAATAAGAAAACATGGAAAAAAGAGAAATTGACCTTGCTGTTTCCTGCTATGGAAAAGTGAAGGATGTGAAGTATGATGCTGTCATACTTCCCTGGGGCGCAACAGAGCCTCATAACTTACATCTTCCGTATCTCACCGATTGCATTTTGCCCCATGACATTGCTGTAGACGCCGCTACGCTGGCACTGGAACGTTCCGGTGTACGTTGTATGGTGATGCCTCCTGTTCCATTCGGCGCCCACAACCCCGGGCAGCGTGAACTTCCCTTCTGCATACATACCCGTTATGCCACCCAACAGGCTATTCTGGAAGATATTGTCGCTTCTCTTTATGCTCAGGGCATGCGTAAACTGATTATTGTCAGTGGGCATGGGGGGAATAATTTCAAAGGTATGATACGCGACCTTGCCTTTAGCTATCCGGACTTCCTGATTATTGCTACCGACTGGTTTAGCCTTGTTCCCACGAAAGGTTATTTTGAAGCTGAAATAGATGACCATGCCGGTGAACAGGAAACTTCCGTAATGATGCACTATCATCCGGAGCTGGTAAATCTGGATGAGGCAGGTGATGGGGATTCTAAGCCTTTTGCTATTTCCTCGTTGAACGAAAAGGTGGGTTGGGCACCGCGCCATTGGGATAAAGCCACAGTGGATAGCGGAGTAGGAAACCCCAAGAAAGCTACGGCCGAAAAAGGTGAACGCTATGTGAAGCCTATTATCGAAAAGCTTGCCAAGCTCTTCACGGAAGTAGGGCAGGGCGAACTTTACTAAGCGTAGCTTGTCACTTAGTTTAGTTACCTGTCGGTGTCTGCGATACCACACCTGAACGGGGCAAATGCCACACTTGGGCGACCACGAGGTGTGGCATTTGCCTTGCTGAGGTGTGGCAATTTACAGTATGCCCGAGCGTACGCGACTGAGGGTTTCGGGCGTCATCAGCAAATAAGATGCGATATGTGACAATGGTGCCCGTTTGATGACTTCCGGGTGGGTATGCATCAGCATATTGTAGCGTTCGCGTGCTGTTTCGAACCGCCAGGAGTCAGCTTTCACTTGAGATACGATGAGTGAATACTCCAGTATCTTGCGGTAGAACATATTGATTTCCCAAGAGATTTCTGTCAATCTCATGAATTTATCGTAGGGGAGGAGGTATACTGTGCAAGGTTCCAGAGCTTCTGCCATCAGGCGGGTAGGTTCTTGCTTCAATGTACTTTCTATACAGATGATGACACAGCCTTCGTAGGAAAAGTGCTCGGTGACGTCTTTACCGTTTTTGTAATAGAACTGACGCATCATGCCTTTACCCACAAATGCCATGTGGTGGCAGACTTGTCCTTCCTTGAATAGGAGTTCACCCTTTTCCAGCTCTTTGCGGATCAGAATTTCTTCTATCAGTTTTCTACCCTCAGGTGCCATACCCGGATAACGGGAATTCACAGTGGCATTAACTGTTTCTTTTAATAGTGTATCCATAATTGTTCGCTGGTATTAATAACCGTTTCCGGGCACAAAGGTAAGAAAGATTTGATTTAAATCAAACCTTCTGAAATGATTAGTGCTTAGCGACAAACCCCTTTGTTGTCCACTTCATGCTATACCAGCGTCGCACGAAGATGGCTCCCCGGATGTTTTCATCCAACAGAAAGGCAACCCACATACCACAGATGCCCCATTCCAAAGGAATGCCGAAGATGTATCCCAGTCCGACGGCAACGCTCCACTGAACCACCAGTCCGACGTAAAACGGATAGTTGACGTCGCCGGCTGCACGCAAGGCATTCGTGGCAAAAATATTGATAGGTCGTCCGATTTCAAGAATAACGTCGATGATGAGGATAGTAGTGCCCAGTCGGATGATCTCTTCGTTGGAAGTCAGCCAGTGGAAAATAGTGTTTCCAAAGACAGCAAGAACCGTGGAAAGTATGACGGTAATCATTACGGATTTCTTCATCACGTATTTTCCCATGAGGAAGGCGGCATGAGGTTTTCCCTCTCCGATGAGATGACCGATGCAGATGGCACCTCCTTGTGCCATGGCAATGCTGAAGAGGTAGGCGAACATGATAATGTTGACGCAGTAGGTACGGGTGGCCAGTGCCTCTACGCCCAGCATATTGATGAAGAAGGTAATCACTACTTGTGATGAACTGTAAGAGAGCTGTTCTCCGGCGGAAGGTAACCCTACTTTCATCAGGTTCTTTAGTTCTGTCCATGGGAATGGACGGAAATAAGCGATAGGGAAACGGTGGATATGCTTGCGGAACAGGATAATGAATAGCAGCACCATGGAAACTCCGCGGCTGAAAGCTGTGGAAATGGCAGCACCTTCTACGCCAAGTTCCGGGAAGCCGAAGCGACCGAAGATAAGGGAGTAGTTACCTATGATATTAAGTATGTTGACAACGACGGTTACCAGCATTGGATAGATGGCTTTGTTGGCACTACGCAGAGAGGCGGAAAGGGTCAGAGAGATAGCTTGGAAGAAAGCGAAGGCACCCACGATGCGCATATAGTCCATACCGTCTGTCATCAGTTCGGGAGTGAGTCCCATGAGGCGTAGAATCGGTCCGGCACAAGAAAAAAGGAACAAGCTGACAGAGATACCGATCACTATATTTACAAGAATGGATACACCGACTACTTGGACTACTTTCTTCTGCAAACGTGCACCGAGGTATTGGGAACAAAGAACGGAGGTGCCAAGATTGATAACCTCAAATACAAGGAAAGTAAGCATGATGATCTGGTTGACCACTCCTACGGCGGCAACGCTACTGTCTGAGTGGCGGCTCAACATAATAGTATCTACAGCACCCAGCATCATGATGAGCAGGGTCTCTATAAATATAGGGGCAGCGAGTTTGGCAAGTCGCTTTTTTAAGCTTTCCTGATGTATCATTTCGTATGTGTTTGAAATCCGGTGATGAAAAGTCGCGCAAAGGTACGGAATGGGAAGAGAAAAGAGATTGATATAGGTCAAATATTAGTTCTTCGGGGTATATCCTGATACAGTCTCATCAATACCTAATAAATTATTTTTTTAGTCTTTGCTTTTGACTTTTAGTAGATTACACCTTTTCCTGAAAAAAGTCAGAAAAAAATATAATGGAAAGATTTGCATAGTCCAAAAGTTTCCCATACATTTGCACCGCATTTGAGAAACAATGCAGGTTTAAGGAAGTGTGGGTGAGTGGCTGAAACCACCAGTTTGCTAAACTGACGTACGGGTAACTGTACCGGGGGTTCGAATCCCCCCGCTTCCGCAAACAGCCGGTGGATTCGTCTAACGGTTAGGACACATGCCTCTCACGCATGTAATACGAGTTCGATTCTCGTATCCACTACGGAAAATTTTAATGCACTCTTAGCTCAGCTGGTAGAGCAATTGACTCTTAATCAATGGGTCCAGGGTTCGAGTCCCTGAGGGTGTACGAGGAATAGAGCGGTCATTAAATAGATGACCGCTTTTTTTATGCAATTATTCCTTTTCTCCGGGAAATACTTCCTATCTTTGCAGACTGAAATCAATAAAACGTAAACACATTGGATTGGTTATACAGTTTATTCGTTGAACATTCCGCCCTGCAGGCGGTTGTGGTGCTCTCGCTGATCTCTGCTATTGGTTTGGGACTGGGAAAGATACACATCTGCGGTATATCGTTAGGAGTGACGTTCGTGTTCTTTGCAGGTATCCTTGCCGGGCATTTCGGGCTGTCCATAGACCCGCAGATGCTGAACTATGCGGAGAGCTTCGGTCTGGTGATATTCGTATATGCACTGGGACTGCAGGTAGGTCCGGGCTTCTTCAGTTCGTTCCGTACAGGTGGCGTACAATTGAATATGCTGGCAGTAGGCGTGGTTTTGATCGGTACGCTGATGACACTGCTGGGAAGTTATGGATTGGGAGTCTCTCTGCCGGATATGGTAGGTATCCTTTGCGGAGCAACGACGAATACACCGGCTCTGGGAGCTGCGCAGCAAACGCTGAAACAGATGGGAATCGAAGCGAATACTCCGGCTCTGGGATGTGCGGTGGCATATCCGATAGGAGTAGTGGGAGTTATTCTCGGTATTCTGATGATACGTAAGGCACTGGTACGTAAAGCTGATTTAGAAGTCAAGGAGAAAGACGATGTGAATAAACCCTACATCGTTGCATTTCAGGTACACAATCCGGCAATCTTTAATATGAGTGTGAAGGATATAGCTCAGTTGAGTTATCCTAAGTTTGTGATTTCCCGTTTGTGGCGGGATGGGAATGTCAGCATCCCCACTTCTGAGAAAGTGATTAAGGAAGGCGACCGCTTGCTTGTTATTACTTCAGAAAGAAATGTTCCTGCCTTGACTGTTTTGTTCGGTGAGCAAGAAAACACGGACTGGAACAAGGAAGATATCGACTGGAATGCCATTGATAGCCAGTTGATCTCTCAGCGTATCGTGGTGACACGTCCGGAACTGAATGGAAAAAAACTCGGTTCACTCCATTTACGTAATCATTATGGTATCAATATCAGTCGCGTCTATCGTAGCGGGGTGCTGCTACTGGCTACGGCGGAACTTACCTTGCAATTGGGCGACCGGTTGACGGTGGTGGGTGAGGCCGCTGCCATACAAAATGTGGAAAGAGTTTTGGGAAATGCTGTGAAGAGTTTGAAGGAGCCTAATCTGGTGGCTGTATTCGTGGGTATTATCCTTGGTCTTGCCTTAGGAGCGATACCTATTGCCATCCCCGGTGTCAGCACTCCTGTAAAGCTGGGTCTGGCGGGTGGACCGATAATCGTAGGTATTCTTATCGGTACTTTCGGACCACGCATGCATATGGTGACTTATACAACCCGTAGCGCTAACCTGATGCTCCGTGCCTTGGGTTTGTCACTCTATCTGGCTTGTCTAGGACTGGATGCGGGGGCTCATTTCTTTGATACGGTATTCCGTCCGGAAGGATTGTTGTGGATAGCTATTGGCTGTGCACTAACCGTGGTTCCTGTGTTGATAATGGGAGTCATTGCTTTCCGTTGGATGAAGGTTGATTTCGGTTCGGTAGCCGGAATGCTGTGTGGAAGTATGGCGAATCCAATGGCATTGAACTATGTTAATGATACTATTCCCGGTGATAATCCTTCTGTTTCTTATGCTACGGTTTATCCGTTGTGTATGTTCCTGAGGGTGATTATCGCACAGGTATTGTTGATGTTTTTTTTAACTTAGAGTTGGACTGAAAACACAAGCCCGAATATAATTTGTAGATTGTAATTTGTAATTATTATGAGTAATATTACCCCTGAAAGCATCATGAGCGACTTGCGTTATTTGCAGTTGCTATCACGCAGTTTTCCGACGATTGCGGATGCCAGTACAGAAATTATTAACCTGGAAGCTATTCTGAACCTTCCGAAAGGGACAGAGCATTTCCTGACTGATATTCATGGCGAATATGAAGCATTTCAACATGTGTTGAAGAACGCTTCGGGAGCGGTGAAGCGGAAAGTGAATGAAATCTTCGGGCATACTTTACGTGAGAGTGAAAAGAAAGAAATATGCACCCTGATTTATTATCCTGAAGAAAAGTTGCAGTTGATCAAAGAGCAGGAAGCAGATCTGGATGACTGGTATCTGATTACGCTGAATCAGTTGGTGAAGGTATGCCAGAATGTTTCTTCCAAATATACACGCTCTAAAGTGCGTAAGGCGCTTCCGGCAGAATTCTCGTATATTATTCAGGAGTTGCTGCATGAATCGAGTGTGGAGCCTAACAAGCATGCCTATATCAATGTAATTATCAGCACTATCATTTCCACCAAACGTTCGGATGATTTCATCATTGCAATGTGTAATCTCATTCAGAGGTTGACGATTGACTCTCTGCACATTGTAGGTGATATTTACGACCGTGGTCCGGGAGCACACATCATTATGGATACACTTTGTGATTATCACAATTTTGATATTCAATGGGGAAATCATGATATTCTGTGGATGGGAGCAGCTTCTGGTAATGATGCCTGTATTGCCAATGTGATCCGTATGTCGATGCGTTATGCCAACCTGGCTACACTGGAGGACGGATATGGTATCAACCTGTTGCCACTTGCCACATTTGCCATGGATACGTATGCGGATGATCCCTGCACAATCTTCGCTCCGAAGATGAACTTTGCAGACGGTAATTATAATGAGAAGACTTTACGGTTAATTACGCAGATGCATAAGGCGATTACGGTGATACAGTTCAAGCTGGAAGCAGAGATTATAGACCGTCGTCCGGAGTTCGGTATGCAGAACCGGAAGTTACTGGATAAGATTGATTTTGAGAGAGGCGTCTTTGTATACGAGGGAAAGGAATATCCATTGCGTGACACAAACTTCCCGACCATAGATCCGGCTGATCCATATCGTCTGTCTGATGAGGAACGGGAGCTGATGGATAAAATCCATGCTTCGTTCATGAATAGTGAGAAGTTGAAGAAGCATATGCGTTGCCTGTTTACATATGGAGGAATGTATCTGGTTTGTAACAGTAATTTGCTGTACCATGCTTCTATGCCTTTGAATGAGGATGGTAGTTTCAAACATGTCCGCATTGGAAAGAAGGAGTATTGGGGCAGGAAATTATTGTGTAAGACAGACCAGTTGATACGTACGGCTTACTTCGATGAAGACGGTACGGAGGAGAAGAGTTTTGCATTGGATTATGTGTGGTATATGTGGTGTGGCCCGGATGCTCCATCGTTTGACAAAGATAAGATGGCGACTTTTGAACGCTATTTCATTGAAGACAAAGATTTGTCCAAGGAGACGAAAGGATATTATTATACTCTGCGTAACCGTGCTGATATTTGTGAACGCATTCTTGCGGAGTTTGAGGTTACAGGACCTCATTCACACATTATTAATGGTCATGTGCCCGTGAAGATTATTAAGGGTGAGAAACCGATAAAGGCGGATGGCAAGTTGCTGGTGATTGATGGTGGGTTTTCTAAGGCATATCAGCCGGAAACCGGTATTGCCGGATATACATTGGTGTATCATTCGCATGGCTTGCAGTTAGTGCAACACGAACCGTTTCAAAGCCGCCAGAAAGCTATAGAAGAGGGGCAGGATATCAAGTCTAATACCTTTGTCGTAGAGTTCAATTCACAACGTATGATGGTGAAAGATACGGATAAAGGAAAAGTACTGGTGACGCAGATACAAGACTTGAAGAAACTATTGGTGGCGTATAGGACGGGCTTTATAAAGGAGAAGAATTAGTATTTAAATAACACTACTCCTCCTTCCACAATCACCCCCTTATCATAAGTGCCCCCTTTGGTGTAGTAACGGCTGCCACCATAACCACCTGTTACGAATACACCTAAGCGGTCATTTAGACGGTATTCCAGATTGACACGTGCCTGGAGAGCGTAAAGGCGTGCAGGGAAGCCATAGTCTTTGTTCTTGAAATTTTCGATATGCTGGAAGCCCAGGTCACCGCTGATAAATAATTGTTTGTATAGAGGAAGCTCAAGACCTGCACGATAAAAGAGAGAGGCTGAAAACTTATCGCTGAAATCCAGATAATGTGTACCACCACCTAAGATGGTATAGAACAGATTGTTCTTGAAACGAGCACCTACATTCAGCTTTGTTGCATTGCCTCCGAAAAGCATTAATTGCACTTTAGTATCCGGATTGGCATTGACCAGACCTAACTGGAAACCGTCGAAACTATTCTTATAATAGTTGACTAATCCAATCTGTACCCCTTTCCCTTTTCCGGCAAAATTGAAAGGGGCTATTTGTGCTCCTGTGAAATGTTCACCTACCACATTACCCAGACCGGATATCTGTAAACCTTGCATGTTTTCCCCTGTGATGTTACCTAAACCGCTGATTTGTACGCCTCGTAGATTTTCGCCTACAATGTTCAGCAAGCCGGAAGCAGTGATACCAATGAAATCTTCGCCTGAAATGTTAGCTAATCCTGCAATATGTGCTCCCGAAGAATTCTCTCCGGCAATGTTCAGGAGACCACCAATGAGAACACCACTGGCATTGTCTCCTACAATATTGGTAAGTCCGGAGAATATAACACCTTGTGCATGATTTCCTGTGATACCGACTAAGCCGGACAAGGATACACCACAGAGATTATCTCCATTCACATTGCTGATACCTGCTATCTGAACACCACACATGCTGCCTCCTACCAGGTTGGCAAGACCTGTAACCTGTACACCGTTCATGTCACGGTATACCACACTACCCAGTAGATTGATACCCACGCCGTTCAGACGGTTCATAGAAGAGAATAGGCCGAGGTTGAAACAAGTACTTCCTACAGTATCAGTCTGTTGTGTGGACATATTCTTCCACAGGGAGAGATTGATGCCGACAGGTTCTCTGTTTTTCTTGGTTGTTTCAGTCGATTTGTTGTCTGTAGCCTGTGCAGAAAGTGTTCCTGCAACTATCAGTAATGCAATAATAGATGGAAATAATCTTCTCATTTGAGATAATACTTTAATAAAGGTCAGTCGGTTAATTACAATCTTATCCCTTCGCTTCCTGATATAAGAATCGTTTAATGGAGCGTTTGGGAGTTTTCTCAAATTCTTCGGGATAGATTTTCATTTTGAATATCTGGCTGTATGCAGGCAGCATGGTGTTTAGCGTGGCACGGTTTTCTTCCATGACCCGTTCTATATCTGCGGTAGTCAGACCGTGTGCAAAGGCATCGTCGAAGTCCGGATATACCAGTCCGACAAGCTTTTCATTCTGCTGCACGATAATACTTTCGGCAACGTACGGCATGTTATTCAACTTATCTTCTATTTCTTCGGGGTATATATTTTGTCCACTGGAACCGAGCAACATATTCTTGCTGCGTCCTTTGATGGTGATATTCCCTTCGGCGTCCATTAGTGCAAGGTCGCCTGTATGCAGCCAACCGTCAGCGTCGATTGCTTCACGTGTGGCTTCTTCATTTTTATAGTATCCAAGCATAACATTCGGTCCGCGGCATACGATTTCCCCCGGTATATTTTCCGGATCGGAAGAAAGGACTTTCACTTCCATACGCGGAACCGCCTTACCGCAGGAACCCGGTTTGAAGCGTGACCAGTCTTCGTAACAGATAATCGGACCACATTCTGTCATCCCATAACCTACCGTGTAGGGGAATTCTATCATGTGCAGGAATTGTTCTACTTCCTGATTGAAAGCGGCACCGCCTACGATGACTTCTGCAAAACGCCCGCCGAAAGCATTGACTACTCCTTCGCGTACAGTTGCTTTAATCTTGTCATTGATGATGGGAACTTTCAGCAATAGCTTCATGGTAGGTGTTTCCAGTTTCGGAAGCACGTTCTTCTTAATGATCTTTTCTATAATAAGCGGTACAGCCACTACAAGGTGGGGCTTCACTTCCGAGAATGCTTGGAAAATGATTTTGGGGCTTGGCATGCGGGTTAGGAAGTAGATCTGACATCCTGCTGAGAACTCGTACAGGAATTCGAATGCCAACCCGTACATGTGTGCCATTGGCAACATGGAGATAATCTTGTCTCCGGCTTTCAATGGCAATACTTCGAATGCGAATGCCGTATTGGACCACAGGCTGCGGTAGGGCAGCATTACCCCCTTGGAATAACTCGTCGTTCCGGAAGTATAGTTGATGACTGCCAGTTCTTCGGGCTGATCTTTGTGATATTCAATGTGTTCTTTACGGAAATTCTTGGGGTATTTCTTGCCGAACAATTCGTTCAGATGTTCACGGGCGTAATCCAGTTTCTGTGTGCGTGAGATGAGAATGGAGAAGTCCGTCATCAGAATGATGCCTTCCAGGATAGTCATTGCAGATTCGTTGAGGTTTTCCCATACCTGGTCGCCCACAAAGAGTAATTTTGCTTCGGAGTGATTGACAATGTTGTGTACATTGTCCGCTTTGAACTCATGAAGGATAGGAACTGCAACTGCTCCGTAGGTAAGTGTGGCAAGGAAGGTGACTCCCCAGTGTGAGCTATTACGTCCACAGATGGCTATCTTATCGCCTTTTTTAATACCGCTTGCTTCGAAGATTAAATGTACTTTCTCTATTTTGCGGGCTACATCTTTATATTGTAGGGTAGCGCCATTATAATCTGTCAGGGCATCAAGGTCCCAATTCTCTTTAATACTATTCTCAATGTAGGCGATAAAACTTTGTTCCATGATATTATATATTGCACATTTATTTGAAATTTGTGCAAATATAAGGCTTTATCAAAAGAAAGCAAATTTTTAGCTAAAAAAAGCGGGATATGTATATAATTTAGCCCTGGCATATTAAAATATGGCCAGGGCTATTGAAATATTTACGATTTTAAATACCAATGATAGATGCGTTGTACGCCTTCTTCTATTTCTACTTTGTGGTGCCAACCCAGAGAATGTAGTTTTGAAGGGTCAGTCAGTTTACGCATGGTGCCGTCCGGTTTGCTACTATCGAAACTCAGTTGGCCTTTGTAGCCTACAGTAGAAACAATCAGTTCGGCAAGGTTGCGGATGGAGATTTCTTTACCTGTACCTATATTGATGTGGCAGTTACGAATGTCTTTATCGTCTGGTTTATAGGTGTCTTTGAAGTCTACATGTTCCATGACGAATACACTGGCATCTGCCATTTCTTCGCTCCAAAGGAATTCGCGAAGCGGTGTACCGGTACCCCAAAGTTTCACTTCATTGTCACTGATACCGTATTTAGCAAGAATGGTGAGAATATCCTCTTTGCTGCCGGTTCCGTCAATGCCTTCTACGGGACGGAGATCCAGGTCTTTGTGTATGGCATCCCAATCACCTTGTTTCAGACAGTGGGCAAGGTGTATCTTGCGAATCATGGCAGGAAGTACATGACTGCGTTCCAGATCGAAATTATCGTTCGGGCCATAGAGGTTGGTAGGCATTACAGCAATATAATTTGTACCGTATTGCAGGTTGAAACTTTCGCACATTTTCAGTCCGGCAATCTTAGCTATGGCATAGGGTTCATTGGTGTATTCCAAGGGAGAGGTAAGAAGTACTTCTTCTTTCATGGGTTGCTCGGCATCGCGTGGATAGATGCAAGTGCTGCCCAGGAAGAGGAGTTTCTTTACATTATGGCGGAAACTTTCGCCGATGACGTTCTGTTGTATTTGCAGGTTCTTGTAGATGAAATCAGCACGATAGATACTGTTTGCCATGATGCCGCCTACGAAAGCGGCAGCAAGGAATACATATTCCGGTTGTTCTTCATCAAAGAATCTACGAACGGCAATGGCGTCCAGTAAGTCGACTTCTTTGTGGGTTTTGCCAATAAGATTGGTATATCCTTTATCTTGCAGGTTCTTCCAGATTGCAGAACCTACCAGGCCACGATGACCTGCTACGTAGATTTTGGCGTTTTTGTCTAACATTATATTTTAAGTTTTATGTATTAATTCTCTTGTGATCTCAGATACAGCTTCTTCACGAACTTCATGTCATGCGTTGCCATAATCTTCACGAGATCTTCAAAGCTGGTTTGTCTTGGGTTCCAGCCCAAAAGTGTTTTGGCTTTGGTAGGATCACCCAGCAATTGTTCAACTTCGGCAGGACGGAAGTATTTTGAATCTACTTCTACAATGATTTTGCCTGTCTTCACATCAATGCCTTTTTCTTCGACACCTTCACCTTCCCAACGCAGTTCAATACCTACTTCTTTGAAGGCGAGTGTGGCAAACTCACGAACAGTATGCATTTCTCCTGTGGCAATCACGAAATCTTCCGGTGTATCATGCTGAAGAATGAGCCACATACACTCTACATAATCTTTCGCATATCCCCAGTCACGGCGTGCGTCCAGATTACCTAAATACAATTTATCCTGAAAACCTTGTGCTATGCGTGCAGCAGCCAGCGTAATCTTGCGGGTTACAAATGTCTCACCTCTGCGTTCGCTTTCATGATTGAAAAGGATACCGTTTACGGCAAACATTCCATAACTTTCGCGGTAGTTTTTGGTAATCCAGAAACCATATTGTTTGGCTACTCCGTACGGGCTACGGGGATAGAAAGGCGTTGTTTCCGTTTGAGGAACTTCCTGTACTTTTCCGTAGAGTTCCGAAGTAGATGCCTGATAAATCTTTGTTTTTTTCTCCATGCCCAGGATGCGGACAGCTTCCAGCATACGGAGTGTACCAATGGCGTCCGCTTCAGCTGTGTATTCCGGTACATCAAAAGATACCTTTACATGACTTTGTGCGGCAAGATTATAGATTTCATCCGGTTGCACCTGCTGAATGATTCGAATGAGCGAACTGCTATCCGTCATATCGCCGTAATGCAGGTTAATAGTACGTTTCTGTTTCATGTCGCGCACCCATTCGTCGAAGTACAAGTGTTCGATACGTCCTGTATTGAATGAGGATGAACGGCGGAGAATACCGTGAACTTCATATCCTTTTTGTAATAAGAATTCGGCAAGAAACGAACCGTCCTGACCTGTTATTCCGGAGATTAGAGCTGTTTTCATATTGTAGGCTTCGTTATAAATTGATTTTAAGAGGACAAAATTCGTTGTTTTTTACGAGAAAACAAAACTTTTTTCATTTATATATCTTATCCACTACCAACGCAATCGCCCCGTCTCCCGTCACATTACAGGCAGTACCGAAGCTATCCATCGCAATGTAGAGCGCAATCATCAATGCTTGTGCCGATTCATCGAAACCAAGCATGGACTGCAATATACCCAAAGATGCCATGATAGCACCACCAGGAACTCCGGGAGCCGCTACCATGGTGATTCCCAGCATGAAAATAAAACCGGCAAATAGTGGGAAATCGAAAGGTATCCCCTGCATCATCATCAAGGCAAGGGCGCATGCAACTATCTTGAGCGTACTTCCGGATAGATGTATCGTAGCACAAAGTGGAATCACAAAACCTGCTATGTCAGATGATACCCCATTCTTTTTAGTCTGTTCCAATGTGACAGGAATAGTGGCAGCAGAAGACTGTGTACCTAAGGCGGTGAAATAGGCAGGCATCATCCGTCCCAATAATTTAAAGGGATTCTTACGGACGAATAGTGCAGCTATGCAATACTGGAACACTAAAAGGAAGATATGCAGCAGGAAGATCACACCGATTATTTTTATGAAGACCATTAATACAGAGAATACCTGTCCCGAATGTGTCATATTAAGGAATATACCGAATATGTAAATAGGGAGCAATGGCAGAATGACTGCACTGATCATGCGAATAATAATTTCCTGGAAATCGCGTGCAGCATTCTTCAACGTATCGTTTTTCAGTTGAGCAAGCCCAAGTCCTAACATGAAAGCTAATACCAGAGCTGTCATAACATTCATCAGCGGAGGTATGGCAACAGAAAAGAAAGGCAAGATGCCTTGCGCTTCACTGACCTCTTCCAGCGGAACTCCCGATTCTATCAGGTGTGGAAATACAGTTACACCAGTAAAGTAAGACAAAAAACCGGAAAACAAGGTTGCTCCGTAAGCAATCAGTGCTGTAATTAATAATAGTTTTCCGGCACCTTTACCAATATCGGCAATTGCTACTGTTACTAACCCTACAATAATAAGTGGTATGGAGAAGTTCAGGAACTCACTGAAAATACCGTTGAACGTAACGAAAAAGCGTACCATACCTCCGGGAAGAAAATTACCCAAAAGAATGCCCAATGCTATGGCTATTATGATACGCGGCAGTAGTCCGATATGTAGTTTTTTCATAAATCTGTATTTAAGTTTTTCAGGTGAAATGTAGTCATGTTTGCAAAAGTACGATTTTTATTCGAAATTCATACGAACAAATGCCCTTGGCATATTGTTTCCATTTCAATGAAACAATAACAAAAAAATGCAAGTTATGACCAAAAACAAACAAAAGACAGACATCGGCTTAATTGGACTTGCCGTAATGGGGGAGAATCTGGCCTTGAACATGGCAGATAAGGGATGGCACGTATCCGTGTATAATCGAACCGTTCCGGGAGTAGAAGAAGGCGTGGTAGAACGCTTTACCAATGGCCGTGCCAAGGGAAAGACTATTGAAGGATATACTGAAATACCCGACTTTGTGGAGTCCATTTCTACACCGCGCAAAATCATGATGATGGTTCGTGCGGGTAATGCGGTAGATGAGTTGATGGAACAGCTTTTTCCGTATCTTTCTCCGGGAGATATACTAATAGATGGTGGAAATTCAAATTATGAAGATACCAATCGCCGTGTGGCATTGGCCGAACAGAAAGGTTTTCGCTTTGTCGGAGCTGGTGTTTCCGGCGGAGAAGAAGGAGCGCTGAATGGTGCTTCTATTATGCCGGGTGGTTCTGTTACTGCATGGGATGAAGTGAAACCCATTCTGCAAAGTATCGCTGCACGTGCTGCCGATGGTACTCCTTGCTGTGATTGGATTGGTCCGGCTGGTTCGGGACACTTTGTCAAGATGATACATAATGGTATCGAGTATGGCGATATGCAGCTGATTGCCGAAGCCTACTGGGTGATGAAGAATCTATTGCAACTGGATAATGAAGAAATGGCTTCCGTATTCGCTCATTGGAATGAGGGTAAATTGCGCAGTTATCTGATAGAAATCACTGCCAACATTTTACGCCATAAAGATAAGGCAGGTGGATATCTGATTGATAAGATTTTGGATACTGCCGGACAGAAAGGTACTGGTAAATGGTCTGTTATCAATGCTATGGAACTGGGAATGCCCTTGGGACTGATTGCTACGGCTGTTTTTGAGCGTAGCCTTTCGGCACAGAAAAATCTGCGTGAAGCGGCTTCCAAGCAATTCGCTTGCCAGCGTTCACAAGTGGTATATAATAAACCGGAACTGGTGAAGGATATTTATTCGGCCTTGTATGCTTCCAAATTGGTATCTTATGCACAAGGTTTTGCTGTATTGCAAAAGGCATCCGAAACTTACGGTTGGGATCTCGACCTGGCATCCATTGCCCGTATGTGGCGTGGTGGTTGTATTATTCGTAGCGTATTCTTGAATGATATAGCCGCAGCTTTTGAAGCATCACAGAAGCCGAAGCACTTGCTGCTTGCTCCTTACTTCCGGGAAGAAATTAAAGAATTGCTTTCGGGCTGGAAGCATCTTGTAGCTCATGCAATGAAAGAAGAACTGCCTGTTCCTGCTTTCTCTTCTGCACTGAACTATTTCTATTCACTGGTATCTGCGAAGTTACCTGCCAATATGATTCAGGCACAACGCGATTACTTTGGTGCACATACTTTCGAACGTACTGATGAACTTCGCGGGCAATTCTTCCATGAGAACTGGACCGGACATGGCGGAGATACAAAATCAGGTACATATAATGTGTAGTCACTAACTACTAATCACTAACCACTAATCACTAAATTAAATGAGTAAATTTGTAATGATCATATTCGGCGCCTCGGGTGACCTGACGAAGCGCAAACTTATGCCGGCACTCTACTCTCTTTATAAAGATAATCGGTTGCCGGAAGAGTTTAGCATTTTAGGAATTGGGCGCACAGACTACGCGGATGATACTTACCGTGACTATATATTGAATGAACTGGAACATTTTGTCACTCCCGCTGAAGTAGGGATGAAGGAATTCTGTACTCATTTACATTATCTCAGCATAGATCCTGCCAAAGAAGAAGGGTACGAAATGCTGGGCAAGCGTTTACAGGAAATCACAGGTGAGAAAGCTCCGGATAATTTGCTGTTCTATCTTGCTACGCCTCCTTCACTTTATGGAGTTATTCCCCTGCATCTGAAAAAAGCCGGATTGAATCGTAAGCATACCCGTATCATCGTTGAGAAACCTTTCGGCTACGACCTGAAGTCAGCACAAGAACTAAACAAAATATATGCTTCCGTCTTTGAGGAGCACCAGATTTATCGTATCGATCATTTTCTCGGTAAAGAAACAGCTCAAAATATTCTTGCTTTCCGTTTTGCCAACGGCATCTTCGAACCGCTGTGGAACCGTAATTATATCGATTATGTAGAAGTTACTGCAGTAGAGAATCTGGGTATTGAACAGCGTGGCGGTTTCTATGATGGAACAGGAGCTTTGCGGGATATGGTACAGAACCATCTTATCCAGTTGGTAGCTCTTACCGCTATGGAACCTCCTGCAGTTTTTACGGCTGACAATTTCCGTAATGAAGTGGTGAAGGTCTATGAATCCTTGAAACCTCTGACGGATGAAGATTTGAATGAACATATAGTCCGCGGGCAATATACGGCTTCCGATTCTAAAAAGGGCTACCGTGAAGAAAAGAACGTTCCTGCCGACTCGCGCACTGAAACTTACATTGCCATGAAAATCGGTATCGATAACTGGCGCTGGAGTGGTGTACCTTTCTACATCCGCACAGGAAAGCAGATGCCTACGAAGGTGACGGAGATTGTAGTACATTTCCGTGAGACACCGCATCAAATGTTTCATTGCCATGGTGGACACTGTCCGCGGGCTAATAAACTTATCCTTCGTTTGCAACCCAATGAGGGTATCGTACTGAAGTTTGGTATGAAAGTGCCCGGGCCGGGATTCGATGTGAAGCAGGTGATGATGGATTTCAGTTATGACCAATTGGGCGGAAAGGCTACAGGTGATGCTTATGCCCGACTGATAGAAGATTGTATTCAGGGTGATCCGACCCTTTTCACTCGTAGTGATGCTGTCGAAGCTTCCTGGCGTTTCTTCGATCCGGTATTGCGCTATTGGAACGAATATCCGGATGCACCTCTCTATGGCTATCCCGTCGGAACCTGGGGACCTCTGGAGAGTGAAGCTATGATGCACGAACATGGTGCTGACTGGACCAATCCGTGTAAAAACCTAACGAACACTGATCAATATTGTGAGTTATGAAAACTTATATCTATAGTACAGCTGTTGAAACGGCACGAGCTCTTATCAAACACATCATAAGCCTGATGGAGGCAGAGCCGCAAAAGATTTTCCACATAGCATTCAGCGGAGGCAGTACGCCTTCGCTCATGTTCGATTTGTGGGCGGATGAGTTTAAGGATGTCACTCCCTGGTTGCGTATGCGCATCTATTGGGTGGATGAACGTTGTGTACCTGCCGAAGATTCGGAGAGTAATTATGGCACTATGCAGCGTTTGCTACTTGAAAAAGTCCATATGCCGGAAGAATATATTTTTCCTATTGACGGAAACAATCGTCCCGACGATGAGGCGAAGCGTTATTCCAGTGTAGTGCGTTGCCATGCCTCTCTTTGGCATGGATTCCCAGCTCTCGACATCGTGTTGCTCGGTGCAGGCGAAGATGGGCATACCTCGTCTATTTTTCCTGGACAGGAGCATTTACTTTCTTCCTTTCATCCTTATGAGGTGAGTGTGAATCCTTACAACGGTCAGAAGCGTATTGCTATGACCGGCTGTCTGTTATTCAATGCCAAGCAACTGATCTTCTTCGTTACAGGCAAAAATAAGGCTAATGTCGTACAAGATATTCTGGATTCGGGTGATACCGGTCCGGCTGCCTACGTAGCCCATCATGCATGGAATGTAGAAATATTTATGGATGAGCTAGCAAAACCTTAGCCCATCCATAAAAGCAATTATTGAGAGAGTGATCTATTAGTTGGATGTTCCGCTTTCGAGGATGCTGACGATGGAGAACAGTGTGAAACAGATGCCACCTAATCCGGCCAATACACGAGCAGGGACAAAGTAAACATCGTCCAGTGTCGCCATTTCAAACATAAAAGCAGATAAGAAAAGGCAGGTCAGTGCAGTGAGTACTGGAATAAGCGGAATGCGATTCGCCAGTTTGAAGACATTCCGCCAGATAACTGCCAGCAGGATCACTTTACTGGAAATGCTGTAACAAACTAAACCCAGACCTATCATTATATATCCGATGGAGGACTTATCAGGATCAATGTCAGTCAGTATCCAAAGTCCCCAGAGGATACTAAGTGTACCCATTGCCAATACAAGGGCAGGCCACCATTTCCGTTCTGAACCGGCATAAGTGTTCCGTATCTGGCGTGATATGGTAGCTACAAGTGCCACTAAGCTGGTGCATATGCAAGCTAATCCTGCCATAACATGTCCGGCTACGAAATAAGCAATATGAGTGCTGCTTTGTCCTAATAGCCAGAAAGTCCATACCCATGTAATTACAGCAAAGATGACTGCAAGAATAATCAGTGCATCTCCCTGTGCAGATGAGAAAGCTTTTGCCGGTACGGTATGATCCGTTCGTTTTGAGTTTTGCGGGATTAGAGTGAAACGGGTGGATGCAGTGGCAGTGGTAGCTACGCAGGCTGTGATAAATGCTACTCCACAGATGACGTGCCCTGCTACGAAATGGGCGGCAGTAATACCGTCATTTATATAAGTCATTCCGCCAATGAAACATACGATTGCAGCCAGATAGCCTAGGATAGGCAATACGTATTTTGCCGCAGTGCTGTATGTGTGGATGAGTTGCCGAATGATGGTAGCTGCAGTAGCAAACAATGCAATACATATCATTCCTAATGAAAATACTACGGGCCCGGCAACAAATCGGTTTACGTCCGTCCCCATGTCGAGCACAAAGGCTCCGTAGCCAAAACAGAAGAGAGCCATCAGCAGTGGGATAGCCCTGAAAAGGATACTAATACCGTAATTCATAACTATTATCGTTTTTAAGTTTCTCCTTCCAACAGCATTTCTTGTACTTTGTTTTTATTTTTAATATTTATTTATTTCCGGAAGACAATCTCCCGACTCTTTTCAGAACTTTGTAGTCTGTGCTTTTGTTAGTATTTATACTTACTAACAACTTAATATCGGATAATTATGTGTAAGACAAATGTATTTCTAATCACAGTACTTGTGATTATATTCTCAGTAATATCTCAAGAACGTCTAAAAGCTTGTACGCGTGTAGTTTATCAAGGAAGTAAAGATATGGTGATAACAGGTCGTACCATGGACTGGAAGGAAGATACCCGTAGTAATATCTGGATCTTTCCACGAGGCATGGAGCGTAATGGAGAAGTAGGAAAGAACCCGATGCGTTGGAAATCCAAATATGGTAGTGTCGTTACTTCGGCTTATGATATATGCAGCACTGACGGCATGAATGAAAAAGGACTCGTTGCTAATTTATTATGGTTGGCAGAATCGTCTTATCCTCAATGGGATGGTGAAAAACCGGCTTTGTCCATAGCTGCCTGGGTGCAATATATGCTTGATAATTTTGCAACGGTGAATGAAGCGGTTTCCGGAATAGAAAAGAATACCTTCGATGTGGTATCGGATATGATGCCTGACGGTACACGTATGGCTACTCTTCATCTCTCCATTTCGGATGCTACGGGTGATAATGCTATCTTTGAATATATAGATGGAAAGCTGAATGTCCATCATAGCAGGTTCTATCAGGTGATGACCAATTCACCCGTTTTCGACCAGCAACTGGCACTCGATGATTATTGGAAGACTATTGGTGGAACGACTTTCTTACCTGGCACTAACCGGGCTGCCGACCGTTTTGTGAGGGCTTCATTCTATATTAATGCAATTCCTAAGACCGAAGATACACGTACGGCACTGGCCAGTGTTTTTAGCGTGATACGCAATACTTCTGTTCCGTTTGGCATTAGTACTCCTGATCAGCCGAACATATCTTCAACGCGTTGGAGAACGGTTTCCGATCAAAAGGATAAAGTTTATTACTTTGAATCTACTTTATATCCCAATGTATTCTGGGTTGACTTCAAGGATGTGGATTTTTCAGAGAAAGCACCCGTCAAGAAGTTGAACCTCCTTGATGGTAAGACGTATGCGGGAAATACTGCTAAAGAGTTTGTTACTGCAAAACCTTTCCAATTTTTGGGAATAAAGTGAGTGGGAATAGCTGAGATATGCAAAAGTACTGCATATCGTTACTGTTATTTTTACTGCTTATACCTGTTTTTCTACTACTTATCTCTAAATGCGTTAATATAGTTACTTTTGCTGTAAAACGTAGTTTTACCATTTTGGATAGAATAAGTACTTTTGTAAAAAAAGTATGTTCTTATGAGATGTAATAGTATGGTTTTAACATGCAAAAGGATTATAGTTGTTCTATTAATGTGTTTGGTTTGTGTATTAGGATATACTCAAGAAGTGAATATTCATGTAGAGGAAGCTGGAATGCTCTCCACTTATATTGATGCTTCAAAGAAGAACCAAATTAAAAAGCTAACAGTGACCGGATATCTGAATGGTTCTGATGTATATTATATCCGGCAGATGGATGGACTCGAAACTCTGGATATGACTAACAGTACAATTGTAGCAGGAGGTAAGGGATATATAACAGAAAATAATACTATAGGTTATCAGCATTTTAAGGGATGTAAACTGTTGAAGAAAGTGCGACTGCCTTCTTCGGTCCTATATATAAGATACCAGGCTTTTGATCAGGCTTATATGCTTGAAAGTATAGAAATAGGTGAGAAGCTGATTGAGATTCATGATCAGGCTTTTGTGAATGATATGAATGCATACGGACATGCCATACGTACATGTAAGAAAATGAAGGAGTTCATTGTTGCAGAAAACAATGAGAAATTCTCGGCTGTTGAGGGAGTTTTATTTAATAAAGAGAAGACAGAACTTATATTTTATCCGAATGCGAAATCAAAGGAGTATATCATACCAAAGGGAATAACTTCTATTCGTCAAAGAGCTTTCAGTGCGTGTGATAACTTATTTAGTATCGAAATTCCTGAAAGTATGACTTTCATTGGTCGCAGTGCTTTTGAAAATTGTAATCACCTGATGAATATTTATAGCTATACCTCTACTCCTCCTACTGCTGAAAGTAGTTTAGCTGGTACAATTTTTTATGGAGTTGATTTGGATGCCTGCATTTTGTATGTACCTGAAGGAAGTTATTTGAACTATTGGTTAGCTCCTGCTTGGGGAGGTTTCAAGAATATTGTGGAATATGATCCTGCTACTGCTATCTATAATATACAAAATGAGAAATATGTTATTGAGGCCATTGAAGGGGGCTTAAGTATACGGAATCTGCCTTTGGATGTGAAGGTGAAAGTATATTCGATGAATGGAACACTCGTGTACAATGGTGATGGAGGAGCTATTTCTTTGAGTTCTGGAATTTATGTAGTAAGGATCGGGGAGAAGGCAATGAAGGTAGCAGTTCGATAATTTATTTTTAGTCCTTTATATAATACTTTTAGGATCGTGAAGCACCTTGTCTTTATCATTCTGTGACATTAAATATAACCCCCTACCTACCTTATCTGTATCAAGTCCGTATCAAGCCCGTGCCAAGTCCGTACCAAATTCGGTTGTATCTGTTTGGAGATGGTACGGAGATGATGCGTTTTTGGTACAGTTTGAGGGAGGAGAGCAGCAAGAGACACATTTAAACAATAATAATTTTGTGTATCAAATTTGTACGCAATGATAATTATTACTATCCGAAGAAAAAACATGGTCACGGAGAATCAATAGTGAGCATCGCCTCATTTATCAAATTAAAGAGGATGTAGTAGTAGTGCTTGTGTTATCTGTATATGGGCATTATAAATAGAGAATAAAAAGGCAGCTCTTATTGGCTGCCTTTTCCTTTTATTCCTACTATAATTCATTATCTTTGCCCCTCTCTCTAATCTTTAAATGCTTGAAAAACAATAAAACAAAAAGCACTTCCTGTCGTTCGCTCACGGAGGAAGTGCTTCACACAAAAACTAAACTAGACTTAACTAAACTATTCTATTGGGGGAAGTTTCACAACTTCCTTTATCTGTTCGATGCAAAGGTAAAAAAACATTTTTTAATATGCAATAGGAAATTATGTTTTGTCGACAGATTCGGATATTTTATCGACAAATGAATGTTATATTCTAACTTCTTTTATCCAGGAATGCTTGAAATACCTGTTTATAACTATCGCTGACGGGGATATACGTTTTATCGAACACAATTCGTCCGCGGTCAATAACTCTTATTTTTTCTTTCTGGACAATATAAGATCTGTGAACCCGCATAAAACGGGAAGCTGGCAATAATTCCTCCATTGATTTCATACTCATAAGAGATAATATTGCCCGAGCACTATCCTCTGTATAAATTTTAACATAATCTTTCAAACCCTCCACATAAAGTATCTTTTTAAGCTCTATTTGCACCAGTTTATAGTCGCTTTTAACAAATATGCTTTCAATTTCTTCTTTGGGCTGCTGCAATAATTCAAACCATTGCACTGCTTTGTTTGCTGCCTGCAAAAAATCTACGTAGGAGATTGGCTTTAACAAATAATCCAGAGCATTCACTTTATAACCGTCGATGGCATATTGCTCAAAAGCAGTACTAAATATGATACGGGTATGCGGATCTACCATTTTAGAGAACTCAAGGCCATTAAGTTCTGGCATTTGTATATCGAGGAAAAGCAAGTCAACTCGCTTCTCCGGTAGCTCTTTCATAGCCTGTACGGCACTGGAATACTTTCCGTCCAATGTCAGGAACGGGGTCTTATTGACGTAGCTTTCCAATAGGTCTAAAGCTAACGGTTCATCGTCTACTATGGCACAAGTCAGGTTCATAATGTTGAATATTTAGGGGTGATAGGGTTATAAAGTGATAATGTGATAATGTGATATTACTTTATCACTCTATAACTCTATAACCCTATCACCAATATTGATTTATATTCTTTCCCGTTGTCACTCACTCCCTGTTTCCATTCATACTGGCCGGGATAGGTCAGTTCTAGACGTTTCCGTACCTGCTCCAGCCCTATACCACTACCACTTTTATCAGCTTGGCTTTTGGGGTGGTAGCTGTTGGCTATTTCACAACATACCTGACCGGGACTTTCGCTGAAATGAATGCGGATAAAGCTGGACTCAGTAGGGGAGATACCATGTTTGAAGGCATTCTCTATGAGGGAGATGAAAATGAGTGGAGCTATTTCCGTACGGCTATCGGCACGGACATCGATTTGGGTCTCTACGGTCACGTTGGAGGCAAGACGGATACGCATCAGCTCGATATAGTTGCGGATGAAATCCATTTCTTTGCCCAAGGCAACGAAATTTTGTTGGTTATCGTAGAGTACATGGCGCAAAAGACGACTCAGCTCCTGGACAGCAGCTTGCGCTTTATCGCTGTCGAAAGCGATAAGGGCATAGATATTATTCAGGGTATTGAGCAGGAAGTGCGGATTCAGTTGATTACGCAAGTTTTTCAATTCAGCTTCCGTACGGCTTTTTTCTGCCTCACGACGGGCAGCTTCCACTTTTATCCAGCGACCGCTCATACGGATAGCAGCTGCCAGACCGACAGTGAGAACCATTGAGAATACGTCGCGCAGAATAAATATCCAACTGGGAGGTCCGGGACGCTTGGGAGGAGTGGACTTCACATAGGTATGGAAGATGAAATCCTGCCAGAAGTGTACACCAATAGCGGTGCAAAGTATAAGCAGGAGGTTCAGTATGATATACTGTTTAATTCGTCCTTCAAACAGAAAGCGGGGAATAAAGAAGCAGTAGTTTATATAAAACACGATAAGGAACGATATCGGCACTGTACTGCCATGACGCAGGTAGTCTATCCAGCTAACCGTGAATCCACTGCGGTTCATCAGCAGAAATGGAAAGGCAAAAACAATGCCCCATCCGATGATATGAATGAGGACTTCTACAATCCGGCGTGTTTTGGGTTCTTGCATAATCATATTACAAAAATAATAATTTTAATGAAAAATGAAGAATGAGGAATGAAGAATTTCCATACAAATATGACTGCGCAGCATAATTCTTCATTCTTCATTTTTCATTCTTCATTTACTCGTATCTGATTGCCTCTATCGGATCCAGATCTGCTGCTTTCTTAGCCGGATACCAGCCAAAGAACACACCAGTGACGGTACAGACTGCGAAGGAGAGGAATACACTCCATGCCTGGATGTAGATGGGCCAGTGGGCTACGTTCTTCACAATGAATGAGGCTCCGCAGCCGATGACGACTCCAATGATGCCACCTGTAATACTAATAAGGATGGCCTCAATCAGGAATTGTGAAAGAATATCCACGCCACGTGCGCCTACGGACATACGCAGACCGATTTCACGCGTACGTTCGGTTACGCTGACATACATAATGTTCATGATACCGATACCACCTACTACCAGAGAAATGCCGGCAATACATGCCAAAAGTGTGGTCATCAAGTCAGTGGTAGAATTCAGCATCGTACTGAGTTCCTGCTGGCTACGGATGGTGAAGTCATCGTCATCATTTTCTTTCAGCTTGTGATTACGGCGCAGGATGGTGGTAATTTCGTCCGTGGCATAATCTGTCATGTCTTCGGAGAGGGCAGAGGCAAAGATACCTTGAAGATAGGTAACTGCCAGCATACGTTTCATTACGGTGGTGTAGGGAGCCAGCACGATTTCATCCTGGTCCATACCCATGGAGTTGTATCCTTTCGCTTTGAGCACACCTACTACACGTAGGGGAACCTGATTGAAACGGATAATATGTCCGATAGGGTCCTGTCCGTTAGGGAAGAGGTTGTCTACAATAGTCTTACCTATGATACAGACTTTTGCTGCATTCTGAATGTCAGCTTCGGTGAACATCTCGCCGCTTTCCACACTTAACTGGCGAATTTCGAGGTATTCGGTACCTACACCATTTACGGAGGCAGGATAGTTATTGTTTCCGGCAATAAGCTGTCCGCTGGACGATACGTTTGGACTGACAGCTGCCAGAAAGTTAGTCTCATCCCGTAATGCTTCATAATCGGTCAGTTTCAAAGTCTGCATGGAAGAAGCATCTTGACGGACACCGCCACGCGTATCACTGCCCGGGTGAATCATGATCATGTTCGACCCCATTTCCGATATCTGTGCCTGGATACTTTTCTTCGAACCCTGTCCGATGGCAAGCATGGTGATGACGGATGCCACACCAATGATGATACCCAGCATGGTGAGGAAGGCGCGAAGCTTGTTGTTGGCAAGGGCGCGGAGGGCTATTTTGAAAAGGTTTGTTCCGTTCATAATTTATATTTCTTAATCTTCATCATTTCTCGGCAATGCTGCCAGTGCCGCTGCTGCCGAGAGAATTTTCGTATTCACTGTGTCTTCCGTCACATGCCCGTCACGCAGACGAATGTTCCGGCTGCTGTACTGGGCTATTTCGGGATTGTGGGTAACGAATATAATGGTGCGTCCTTCGGCATGTAGTTTTTGGAAAAGAACCAATATCTCAAAAGAAGTACGCGTGTCCAGATTACCTGTTGCCTCATCGGCAAGGATTACCGCAGGGTTGTTTACCAAGGCACGGGCAATGGCTACACGTTGCATCTGTCCACCCGACATCTGGTTCGATTTATGTTCCAGACGGTCGCCCAGTCCTACGGCTTGCAGAGCTTCTATGGCTCGGCGTCTGCGTTCGGCTGCTGAGACAGAAGCATTATACATTAAAGGCAATTCTACATTCTCCACGGCAGTTGTCTTTGCCAGCAAATTATAGCTTTGGAATACGAAACCGATTTTCCGATTTCGTAATATGGCGCGCTGAGGCTTGCTCATGGTACGTACGGATATACCGTCCAGCAAGTATTCTCCACTGGTAGGAGTATCGAGGCAACCCAGGGTATTCAACAGTGTCGATTTACCGGAACCGGACGTACCCATGATGGTGACGAACTCTCCTTCGGCAATGGAAAAGGAGATGCCACGCAGGGCATGCACCGTTTCCTCACCCACTTGGAAATCACGCCGGATGTTTTGCAATTCTATGACTGTTTTACTCATAATATGATTACTTATTATTTTTCTTTTTATTGTTTCCCGGAGGGCCAGGCATGAAAGGACTTCTTTCTCCTCCTTCCTGTCCTTCGGCTACAGCTGCCTGTCCGCTGCCTGTGCTGATTACTGCATCAGCTACGACTTGCGTGTTTTCATTGATGCCACCTGTAATTTCCGTCATAATTCCGTTAGAGATACCGATGCTGACCGGATGTGCGGTAAACGTATCTCCTTCACGGGTCCATACCTTATGCTCTCCTTCGCAGTCCTTGATTACGGCATCCTTGCCTACCAATGGAACTGCCGGTGTAAAGCGTAAAGCCTTTGTTGGAACACTCAGTACTCCTTGTTTATCCAGTGTATAGATTGTAATGTTTGCTGTCAATCTCGGTTTCAATTTCAAATCTGGGTTATGGGCGGAGATCACTACTTCATAAGTTACCACAGTGGTAGATGTAGTGGTACTGCTTGAACTGCTGGTTGCTCCAAGACGGATTTGTGTAACTTTACCTTCGAATACATCATTCGGATAAGCATCTACTGTAAAGCTCACACGTTGTCCTTCTTCTACATCGCCTATGTCAGCTTCATCTACATCGGCCACTACTTGCATTTGTGTCAAGTCCGCAGCAATGGTGAAGAGGGTCGGAGTTTCGAAGCCGGAAGCTACTGTCTGTCCTTCTTCTACATCACGGCTGATAACAACGCCGTCGATAGGAGAGGTGATGGTGGCGTACGACAAGTTACGTTCTGCCTTGGCAAGAGATGCCTTACTACTGTCATAGGCGCTTTTGGCTTTCTGGTAGTTGTAGAGGCTTTGCTCGTAATCCGTATCGCTGATGAGTTGCTTCTCGTGCAGACCTTTGTTGCGTTCGTAGTTCTTCTGTTGATATTCATATTCGGCTTTGGCACCATCATAGGTTGCTTTTTGTGAAGCAAGCTCACTTTGCAGGGTCACTTTATCCATTTCGGCAATGAGTTGCCCTTTGGTCACTACCGAATTATAATCTGCATACAGCTTATCAATGATACCACTGACCTGTGTACCTACTTCCACTTCAGTCACCGGTTCAATGGTGCCTGTGGCAGTCACAGAGTTGGAAATGTCGCTACGACTTACGGTAGTCGTCTCGTATACCACTTTCCGTTTTTTGGCTTCTCCGCCAAATGCCCAAATAGCTAGGCCGGCTACAATGATGACTCCGACCGCCATACTGATAATTTTCTTCTTGCTCATATCGTTTCTTTTATTTATCACTAATCACTCTATCACCTTATCATTCTATTACAACCTTATCCCTTCTCCCTGGTAGAATCGCAATAACTGTGCATTCAATATAGCCATATATTTGGCTTGCAATGTTTCCTGTTGCGCATTGAGCAGGTTATTCTTCTCTGTCAGCAGTTCTACTGTATTCTTCATGCCCAGGTTGAACTGCTCTTGAATGAGATCGTAACTTGTTTGTGTACTACGTAGTTTCTCGGCAGCTGCTACATATTGTTGTTGTGCACTATTGGCATCTAACCATAAACTTTCAATAGTCTTGTATAATGTCTTCTGCTGATCCTGCAAGTCCAGTTCGCTGGTCTGTTTTTGCAGGCGGGCTTTCTGTACCGCACTTTTGGTTTGACGGTTGTTGAAGATAGGAATGCTTACAGTCAGACCTAATGAATTGTTCCAGTTATTCTTTACCTGTTCGGAGAAAGAGAAATCATTTCCGTTGGCGTTCGTAGTACCGATACCGGCACTGAGGCTTAGTGTAGGGATATATCCTGCTTTGGCAATGCTGATATCCAAATCGGAAGCCTGTACATTCAGCTTACCCGATTCTATCTCAGGACGGAAAGTGAGAGCAGCTCGATACACATCTGTTTTGGTGGGCAGGGGCGTCAGCACATTTTCATCACCTAAGGCAGGCAGATAGAGATTCATTTCACTTTCACCATCCAACTCCAGAAGTTGTTTCAGTTGTAATTTGTAATCTTGCAAGGTGGCTTGTGCTGTCACTAACTGATATTTATCAGTGCTGACTTGTGATTCTAACTGTGCGAGATCGCTCTTGGCGATACTTCCGGCTTCCAGCAATTGCTGCCCGCGATCACGTTCGGCCTGGCTGACAGCAAGAGTATTCTCATTTACTTTAACAGCTTCGGCAGCGTAGAGTATCTGCACATATATTTGTGCAATGCTCTCTTCGATAGAATTTTCACTTTCGGCTACATTGAGTTCGGCAATGCGGTTGTTCAGCTTCTGCTGCTTGATGGTGTTCAGGCGCTTGCTGCCATTGTAGAGGGTCCAACTGGCATCAATACCATAGCTACCGTTGTACGACGTCTTACTGGTGCTACTGGTGATGTTGTCACCATCGATAATCGTATTCGTCTCGCTGTTGGGGCGGTTTACGATACGTTGGCTGACACTTGCCGACAAACTGGGAAACAGGGCTGCTTTCGCAGTTTTCACATCCACTTCGGCGCTTTCCGCACTGATACGGTTACGCTTCAGGGTGATGTTGTGTTGCAGGGCATAGTCAATACAGGTTTGCAAGTCCCACTGAGAGGGGAGTGCCGCATCGTCTTGCGATGAAGTACTTTGTACTGTGATTTCCTGCGCTGCAGTGGGAGTCGCATCCTGTGCCTGCAGTGTCGTGCTGCCGACACAGACGCTTGCCACACTGAGTGTTATCACTGTCAATCTTCTTACGTTTCTCATATCTTCGTTATACTATATTGTTTTACGATTGCGAAGATACGGTGTCATAAAATGCCCTGCAAAATAGATAGACAGTTCGGATTTTTTCGACGCTGGAATGCTTTTTTGTGTCGATGACTAACTTTTTGCTCTTTTATTTGTTATTTAAAATATAAAAGTTTTATATTTGTAATGATTATAAATTCTCTATTATGAAGAATACAATCCAGAAAATCTGGCGGTTTTACGTCGATGGATTCCGGAGTATGACGCTCGGGAGAACTCTGTGGCTCATTATTCTGGTGAAACTGTTCATCATGTTTTTCATATTGCGTATATTCTTCTTCCCCAATTATCTGAGCTCGTCTGCGGTAGGCGAAGATAAGGAGGAGTATGTGGGTAGGGAACTTATTGACCGTGCTCTTGGTGATTCCCCTTCTTCCACTCCGGATTGACCAGCGCTTAATACTGTAAATTACTTATAACTTCATAATTAATAACTTGATTTCTTATGCTTGAACACATTGACACTTCTCTGATTGACTGGTCGAGGGCGCAATTCGCACTGACCGCCATTTATCACTGGATTTTTGTGCCGCTCACATTGGGGCTGGCAGTCATCATGGGTATCATGGAGACCATGTATTATCGTACGGGGGATGAGTTTTGGAAACGCACCGCCAAGTTTTGGATGAAATTGTTCGGTATCAACTTTGCCGTGGGAGTGGCCACGGGATTGATTCTTGAATTTGAGTTCGGAACCAACTGGAGTAACTACAGCTGGTTTGTGGGCGACATTTTTGGAGCACCACTTGCCATCGAAGGTATTTTGGCTTTCTTTATGGAAGCTACTTTTATTGCAGTCATGTTCTTTGGCTGGGATAAGGTGAGCAAGAAATTCCATCTGGCATCTACCTGGCTGACGGGATTGGGGGCCACAATATCTGCTTGGTGGATACTTGTGGCGAATGCATGGATGCAGAATCCGGTGGGGATGGAATTCAATCCTGATACGGTGAGAAATGAGATGGTAGATTTCTGGGCAGTAGCATTATCACCTACAGCAGTAAATAAGTTTTTCCATACCGTGTTGTCCGGTTGGGTGCTGGGTGCTGTATTTGTGGTAGGTGTTGCCTGCTGGTTCCTGCTGAAGAAACGGGATAAGAAATTTGCATTGTCAAGCATAAAGATTGCTGCCTGGGTAGGTTTGGTTTCGGCTGTGCTTTCTGCATGGACCGGTGATGGGTCGGGTTATCAGGTGGCGCAAACGCAGCCGATGAAGCTGGCAGCAATGGAAGGTTATTACGAGGGGCAGCAAGGGGCCGGATTGGTAGCAATCGGTATGCTGAATCCTGAAAAGAAGACATACGATGACGGACAGGCTCCTTTCCTGTTCAGGATGGAGATACCAAAGATGCTCTCTTTGCTTGCTGAAAGAAAAATGGATGCATTTGTACCCGGTATTACAGACTTGTTGGAGGGTGGATATGAATTGAAAGACGGTACCAAAGCACTTTCCGCAGAAGAGAAGATAGAGCGTGGGAAGACAGCAATTGCTGCATTGGCAGCTTATCGTGATGCCAAGTCGGCAGGTAACAAGGAAGATGTGAAGATAGCGGCCAAAACGTTGAAAGAAAATGTGGCTTATTTCGGCTATGGATATATTAAGGATGTGAATGATCTGGTACCTAATGTACCGTTGACATTCTATGCTTTCCGTGTGATGGTGATGCTGGGTGGTTACTTTATATTGTTCTTTATTGTAATACTGTTCCTGGTATATAAGCGTGATTTGTCGAAGATGAAGTGGATGCATTGGGTTGCATTACTGACCATTCCGTTGGGCTATCTGGCGGGACAAGCCGGATGGGTAGTTGCAGAGTGCGGACGTCAGCCGTGGGCTATACAGGATATGTTGCCTGTGAATGCGGCTATTTCTAAGCTGGATGTGGGTTCCGTACAGACGACATTCTTTATCTTCCTGGTGTTGTTTACTATTATGCTGATAGCAGAAATCGGTATTCTGTTGAAGGCAATAAAGAAAGGACCGGAGAATAATTAATAATTAGAAATTAATAATTAAAAATTAAAGTTCATGTCTTACGTTTTTCTACAACAATATTGGTGGTTCGTGGTATCATTGCTGGGGGCCCTTCTTGTATTCCTGCTGTTTGTGCAGGGAGGTAATTCGCTTATCTTCTGTCTGGGTAAGACGGAAGAACATCGGAAGATGATGGTTAACTCTACAGGGCGGAAATGGGAGTTCACATTTACGACGTTAGTTACGTTTGGCGGTGCATTTTTTGCATCGTTCCCATTGTTCTACAGTACGAGTTTTGGTGGTGCATACTGGTTGTGGATGATTATCCTGTTTAGCTTTGTGTTGCAGGCTGTCAGTTATGAATTCCAGAGCAAGGCGGGTAATCTGCTGGGAAAAAATACATATCGTACTTTCCTGGTGATTAACGGTGTAGTAGGTCCGGTGCTGCTGGGTGGTGCGGTGGCTACGTTCTTTACAGGTTCGGAGTTTTATATCAATAAAGCCAGTATGACGAATACGGTGATGCCTGTTATTAGCCATTGGGCAAATGGCTGGCACGGACTGGATGCATTGGCTAACCCATGGAATGTAGTGTTGGGATTGGCTGTATTCTTCCTTGCACGTATTTTGGGTGCATTGTACTTTATTAATAATATTGATGATAAAGATTTGGTGGCACGTAGCCGTCGTTCCCTGATTGGAAATTCGGTGTTGTTTCTTGTATTCTTTTTGTCATTCGTTATCCGTACACTGTTGGCGGATGGATATGCTGTGAATCCGGAGACGGGAGAAATCTTCATGGAACCTTATAAGTATCTGACGAACTTTATTGAAATGCCGGTGGTGTTGGTGCTTTTTCTTATTGGGGTGGCACTGGTGCTTTTTGGCATTGGGAAGAGTTTGTTGAAGCCTAAATTCGATAAGGGTATTTGGTTTACAGGTATTGGTACGGTGCTTGCTGTGTTGGCATTACTGCTTGTTGCGGGCTACAATCATACGGCTTATTATCCTTCTACAAATGATCTGCAAAGTTCATTGACTTTGGCAAACAGTTGTTCCAGTGAGTTTACATTGAGGGTGATGTTCTATGTTTCTTTCTTGGTTCCATTTGTGCTTGCGTATATCTTCTATGCTTGGAGAAGCATTGATATACATAAGATTAATGAGAAAGAGATGAAGGACGGAGGGCATTCGTACTAAGAGCTTATTGATTCATTTGTTCTATATAAGGGATTGTTTTGTTCAGGACTAATGAATATAACGTTTGCTCTTAGGAATAATTGGGTGTCAACGTAGGTTAACAGGCCTGTCAACGTTGGTTGACGGTCCTGTTAACCTACGTTGACAGGCCTGTTGACTACGGTCAACACCCAATAAGACTTACGGTAAAGATGCAAAAAGAGCCGGGCAAATACCTGTTTAGTTGGTTTCTTATTTATAACTAACCTGTTGCATACCAATCAGTCGGTCATACCTCTCTCCAAAAGGCCGGTGATAAACAAGTATCAGATATTCATTCTCCGTTTCATAGAAATTCCCCTCTGCCTGTGCGGTGCTTCCTACTGTACTTCCGGGGGCTACATACAGATACTGGTAATTATATGCTCCCTGCTTCAGCAATCGGGCACACTCATAAGCGTGAGTCTCCGGATTATATTTCAGCAGATTCTCTTCATTAAAATCATCATACGTGAAAGCTCCTTGCAGATAAAACTTTCCCTCTGTAAGCGGATTCTCCCATAACAGAGAGAAATGTACAAAGAAGTAATCTGCTTCCGTATTGTTATCCACCGCTTCATCATACCGTATTACAAAACGCCCATTCTGATCCTGGTCATAACTATAATTTAGTAGGCGTGGCAGGTCCGGTTGCAGCGTGACGTGATAGTAAGGGGCATGATAGCGGATACTTTCCACACCTTGTGAGGCATATCGTGTACTCACCATTTCGAAACGGCGATATTCGTTTCCTGCTGGAAATATCAGCGCACGGTTATGTTCGTAGCGTAACTGGTCAGGACCAACGTAAGAAGGTTGAAGATTGGTAACTTCGTTGTCTGTACGATTATCTTGTAAAACGTGCACTTTGATTTCATTCTGAGGGTTACGAATGGGATATCCCTTATGCTGGATACTGAAGCTGACTTGCTGATGGGTCTTGTTACGATCTATCTCTGTATCACTGCTGACTTGTGCTGATATGTTTACCTCTTTCTCCAATATCCGGAAGCAAGTGCTGAAAGCGGGTTTATTCTTGCCCTCTGCATCATCATAAACCACCAGACGATAGTTACCGGAAAGTTTGGGACGTACCTGGTCATTAGGAAGCGTCAGGCGATAGTGTGTGTAGGGCAGAGTAGTGTTGACGGAAATATCGTGATCTTCTATCGGATTATCATTGAAACCATCCAGGTATTCTGTTTCGGAAAGATCGGACGGGGTCCAGTCTGCATTGCAATGTGTGAGGACATACTGATAACGATGGTAATCGTGCGTGAGGTGGTCGAATGAGATTTCTACAGTTTCACCTTCACCTAACCGGATGGCGGCAGGAGCCATATAGTCGTTGTTGGCGATGACCTGCACCGTATGTATATGCGGGTTATAAACTTCTGTACGTTGGGCATGTGCTCCACAACAGATAAGTATGCAAATTAAGAACAATGGCAAGGCTTTCTTCATTTCTTTTCTGCTTTTTTTACCGGAGGGAATTTGGGAACTAACTTCATCAACCTTAATATCTGTGACTGCCTGCGCAGGATGTAAGCTGACGGGTGTGCAGAATTAAAGCGTATGGGGTTAGGAAGGGTTGCTGCAATCAATGCACATTGGCCTGCTGTTAGTTTGGCAGCAGTGGTGTGGAACTTGTATTTGGCGGTAGCTTCTGCTCCATAAATACCTTTTCCCATTTCGATAGAGTTAAGATATACTTCCATGATCCGTTCTTTCGACCAACAGAGTTCAATAAGCCAGGTGAAGTAAACTTCAAGTCCTTTTCGCATCCATGAAGATTGGGGCCAAAGAAATACATTTTTTGCTGTCTGCTGGCTGATGGTGCTGGCTCCTCGCTTCCGCTTTCGTGTTTCATTCTCTTTCATAGCTTTTTTTATTTCTATGAAATCGAAACCATTGTGAGTAGCAAAGCGATTGTCTTCCGAAGCGATTACCGCCATCGGCAGGTGAGGAGAGATTTTATCAAAAGAAACCCAACTGTGATGCCAGACCGGTTTTTCGCCTTTAAAAATCTGTTGAGTACTCCGGATAACCATGAGGGGAGTGAAGTAAACGGGAATAAAACGATAGATCACCACTGTGAGAATAGTGGAGATAAAGAAAAAGAGTATCAGATTGCGTAGAATTCGCAAAACCTTCTTCATACTTATTGTCGTGGTTTTTGTTAGTTAGTAACGACAAGCTACGAGCTACGAGTTACAAGCTACAAGTACCTTTCGGACTGATAGCGTAGCAACTTGTAGCTCGTAGCTTTGTAGCTTGTAGCTTATTTTCCTGCTTCTGCGTTCTTAATCATCTGTTCGCTGGCATACATATAGATATCCACACGACGGTTTTGACTGGCTGTCATGCTGTCATCATACTGATTGTAGCCTACGCCTTCCACTTGCTTGAATTGTGCAGGAGAAACGCCGCAATCCTGCAGATAATTCTCTACAGTATATGCACGGTCCTTTGAAACTTTCATATTGGCTTCATACGTACCTACTTTATCTGTATGACCTACGATAGCAATGTCCGTTGTAGGATCTTCTTTCAGGATCTGGGCCAGTTCGCGCAAAGAAGCTTTAGAAGTATTGCTCAATGCTGATGAGTTAAAGCCAAACAGGATGCCTGATTCGAAAGTTACTTTTACAGCAGCAAGTCCGTTGGTATCGGTTACTTTCTCTACCTGTGCACCTTCAATTTTGGCAGCTTCGGCAGCTTTCTTATCCATCTTATGGCCAATGGCAACACCGGCACCTGTACCTACTGCCGCACCTACAGCCGCACCAATAGCTGCGCCCTTACCTTTACCGATAAGTCCGCCAATAATAGCACCGGCTGCTGCGCCTGATCCACCACCAATCACACCGCCTTTTGCGGTATTGTTCATTGTACTGCAACTTCCTAATAATATAGCACCGCTCAATAACAGTACACTAATTTTCATCTTTTTCATAATTTGTTCTTTTAAAAATGTTACTATGTTTGTAATGCAAAGTTAGATATATAACAAATATGTTGATGTTATGTTTAGGTATTTTGTTCTCCTTTTTTAGAGAATTTTTCTTTTTATAAGTATAAACCAGAGTGTGAGGATAAGTCCCTTAGCAATGGTGGTTGCACTTACGGCCCACCATATGGCGTCTACCCCCATTCCCATATGTACCAGAAGCAGGGCTACGGGAATACGCATATAGTTACATGATATACTGATGATGGCTGGTGGAATTGTTCTTCCCAATCCGTAGAATACGCCTTGCATGGTGATTTCCAGCATCATGAAGAGCTGTGAATAACCGTCTATACGCAGGAAATCACCACCTACGCGGAAAGCCTCCGGTTCAGGTACGAAAATGGAAAACACTTCACTTCCAAAGAAAATGAAAAGCAATGAGCATAGGGTACCGAATATGGAGGTCATCCACAGTGTAGTATACCAAGCCCTTTTTACTCTCGATTTTTCTCCGGCAGCATAATTCTGTGCAATGAAGGTACTTAATGCAGTAGAGAATCCTTGCGAAGTATTCCAAGTGATAGCTTCTATTTGTCCTCCGGTAGTGAAAGCCATAAGTCCGATATGTCCTCCTTGTTCCGAAGCCGTACGCGAAAGGAACATATTGACAAAGGCAAATAAGGTATTCAGCGTAGCTACCGGAAGCCCGAGCTTGAATATGCGGCGGGTGTATTTCTTTTTAAGACGGGTAAGAAAAGGGAAGCCTCCCAACAGATTGTCTTTGTACCGTAGCTGATAAATGAAAATACCGAATACAGTAGCTTCGGATAACCATGTGGCAAGGGCTGCACCTACTGTTCCCCAGCCAAAACCGAAGATAAATAGCGGGTCGAGTATGATATTCATTATCAACCCGGTACCACTGATGTAAAAAGGTGTCTTGCTTCGTCCTGCCGCATTGTATATTCCTGTGAAGGCGGCCGATAAAAATACGAAAGGTAATCCTGTTGAGACAATACGTAGGTAAGTTACGGCATTCTGTGTGATATGCTCTTTCAGTTCGAATATATGCAGGATAGGATTGGCAAACAAAAATAAAAGAGCAGCCCAGCATACAGAAATGAGCAGGGCAATACTGATATTATGTGAAGCGAACTGCCGTGCATCTTGTTCGCTACGAGCCCCGATAGATTGCCCTACGCTGACTTCAGAACCTACTTTATTCAGCAAGGCTATGGAACCGGACATCCAGGTGAGTATACCTACCGCACCGACAGCAGCAACTGCTTCACTGCCTAAACGACCTACCCATGCCATGTCCGTCAGGCTGTATGCCATCTGGATAAAGGAAGTGGCCATAATAGGTATCGCCAGATTAAATAACTGGCGATTGATAGACCCTTTAGTCAGATTCTTTGTTCCTTGCATGATTTACAGTCTGTAAATTTTGGACTGCAAATTTACGGATTATTTGTTAATAATCACACTGCCGGTTGCTTTTCTGTCTATTGAGTTACCAGGAACCTTTTTATAAGTAGCTGTGCCCGGTACTTCTATACTACGGGTAAGGGTGGCTTTCCCGTCAATCAGGTCTATGGCAGCTTTAAATAAGTGTTCATTCGGATCTCCTAAAGGAAACATTTCAATGGGAGATACTGTTTGAGCATCAACGTATGTGAATGCTTCGTCAAGTTGTACATCCGGCGCTATTCCATCAGCATAATCAGTAAAGTCTACTGAATTATATATTTGACAAACAATAGGGTGTATTTCCCACTTCTTGTCGTCGCTTGTATATTCCAGTGAACCGACGTTTTTACCTACAGTCGTTTCTCCAATTACCACAACATTCATAAATGGTTCCAATGAGTTGATCACCATTTCCGAAGCGGATGCACTGGAGCTACTTACTAATACATACAGTGTCTTCAGGTTCAGGTTTTTCCCGTTTGATCCGAGCAAACTCTGGTTGGTGTTAAATTGTACCTTTTTATTTTTTTGTTTATCATTGTATTGTAGGTAACCTAATTTATTGCCAACTTGATTTCCCGGTTGGAGAATAGTACATAATAAGATACCGGAAGATAATGCTCCACCATTGTTGTATCGTAAATCCAAGACAAATTCATCCACTCCGTTGAAGTCAGAGCCTGAAAGAGATTTTAAATGGTCGTCGTAAGACGTGTCATCATCGCTTTTCCCTGCAGTGAAATGGTTGTAAAGCAGATAACCTACTTTTTTATTTTTAACAGGACTTTCGATGACGTTCCATGTATACACCGGATCATCTTCAACTTTCCGGGCTGATGCTAAATTTATTTTTTCATTCTGAATCACAAACTTCTTTGTTGCCGGGTCCCATTTGGCTATTGTTAATGAACAGGCCTCACCTCCGGATAATGATGCAAAATTAGCATCTGTAACTGGAGCATCATTGATTTCTGTAATCCAGTCGCCTCGTTGCAATCCGGCATCATCGGCCGGAGAACCTTTCACTACATATAGTACGAGCGCAAGTATATCCTGATGTGTTTTATCAGCATAAATACCCGTAAATTCAAAACCGTATGAATACTCTTCATTTATCGTGCTACGTGTATTTTCTCCTGTGAGTTCTTTGATGTAGGAGAAATATTGATGTTTGCTTCCACGAACTTTCCCGTCTTTATCAGACAATAATGAATAAAAGAAAGTTTCCGGATCATTCGCATAATTCAGCTTGCCGGCTGCCGGTATTTCATTGTACCAATAATAATGTTCGCGCATGGTATCTTCTATCCATGCCTGCGTCTCAGGACGATCACTGTTACCACTTGGATCGTCATCATCCTTGCAGGCACTTAAAGAGAGACAGATAAACAGGAATAATAAAGTTTTGATCTTCATATATGAGTTTGTTTTATAGTAAACGCAAATATATGAATTTATATTCTTTATTAGGTTAACTTTCGGTGGATTATCTTTTTATTGAACGTAACTTAATACTCATTAAACTTTTCTGTGGACGAACTTTCCCTCTATCCAGTAAGTAGCATGGTTAGCCTCAAACTTTAGTATAACATAGTTGGGGTCAGTCGGGCCACCGGGAAAATGGTTGATGAACCAGTCTTGCCAAAGTTCTTGTTTGGCATCTGCATCTGTGATAACTTCTACATCACCGGTCATGCAAACGCTGTCTCCCTGGGCATAGAAACATAAACCACCTTTCGGATTCTTTCGAAAATCAACTGTTTTCCATGAGTCGTTTCCGGTTGACATCCAAACGGTTGAAATACCTTCGGCTTTAACCATACTCATTGGTACAGGGCGGGGATATCCCTCTTGGTTAATAGAGGTAAGAACTACTACTTCGCTCTTTTGAAGCATTTCTGTGGCTTTCTTTTCAAGTGTTTCCATCTTTTTAATCTGTTTTGTTAATTGAATGGTGCAAATATAAGTAGCCGGAGATATTCCTTCATTGTATAAAAACGACATTTACGCTTCTACGTAAGTCAGCGTGACTTCTTCTTCCGGCGAAGGAAGGGCCAGAAAAGAGTAGGGGGTATTACCTGACATTCTTTTTATTTCTCTTGAAAGATGGGGGACATCATAGTATCCTGCATGAACAGCAGTAGATAACAGGTTATCGCAGGTAGCACTCCTCAATAAATCTACCGCATTCTTGAATTGCATAATTCTGCTGTATATTTTGGGAGTATATCCTGTATTCATTTTGAATTTACGTTCGAATTGTCGTTGGCAGAGACAAATATCTTCCACTAATGATTGTACCGGGAGTTTTCCCTGATGACGGTTTATTTGTTCTATGGCAAACGCAATCTGTGGGTCCGTCTGTAGATCATATTTGTATAAAGACTTGATGAATAATTCTTCTATTATCTTTATTCTGTCTCCAAAGTTATCCTCTTCACATAGTCTTTCTGCAAACGAGGCATCGAAGAAGTTAGTTACTTCATCAGCACAGATTCTTTGATTGGTAAGTTCGTGCAGGGGTAATTGTATGAAACGTGATAATCCGGAAGGTAGAAAACGGACTCCCAGCATATGAACGGTTTCCGCATAAGCTACCAGTTCCGAGTAACTATTCATCGGTCCAATGAAGTAGGAACGGTAAGGTTTCATGATTAGCCTGCCATCTACCGTCTGTGTAGCCTCTCCAAGGGTGAAGATAAAATCCGTGCATCCGTCGGGAAGTATGTTGATGCGCATTCCATATTCAGGATTGCCTTTAAATTCCCAATATTTGTCAATATAGGGGGAGAGCAGACTGCATGGTGGGTATTCTTTGTACATAAATTTAGGATGTCATTGCACAAAGGTAATCATTGGCAGGTTATATACCTTATTTTTCCATTTCTTTTTCCGTCATATCTACTTCTCCCTGAAAGTTGATGGACTGGCGGTTTTGCATGTTTACGAATATGGTAGAGGAGCCGTTGCTAAAAATATCGATATCAAAATCGAATTTATCTTCCGTGCTCCGTGCGGTGAATTTGATTTTTGCTGTTCCTTTCTTATCCCAATCCAGTTTATAGTCGGTAAGTGGAGCTTTGAAGTTAAGCCCTTCTCCGCCACCATAAGGAATTGAATAGGCCCTTCCGTAATAAGGTAGATGGGATATGATGGAATCGTTCCTGATTTCTACAGAATATGGAGAAGTCAGCATCACGGACCGTCCCCTTGCAGGAAGTGCCCGGTTCACATCTATTCTATATTTCCCGGATGTGATGAGTTTTTCAACCGCTTGTTTCTTTAGCTCTTTCTTTTCTTTCTTAGTTTGTGCAGAAAGAGTCAGTATACTGATTGCCATAATCAGCAATAAGGAAGAAATAATTCGGATTGCTTTCATACATACTTATATTTTATGGATTATATATATGAGTAACAATCAAATGTACTGATAAAGATAATCAGGTACGTGCTCATTTAATGATATTTAGAATTATTTTACCAGTCGGTAAACAAAAGATGCACCTAATTTGTAGGGTAACCATTCGGCGCTGGCGTTTTTGCCCACATACATTTCTCCGGTAGATTTTATATAACCTTTATATCGGGAATGCTGCCATCCATAGCTTGCGAAGAGGTCTACTGCCCAACGGTCGTTAATTTTAATTTGATAGCCTAAAGTTGCTCCGAAAGACATGCCATTGCCTTTTTGATATTTATCATGATTGATATAATTCCATTTTGTGAATTTAAACAGTCTGTGATAACTGCCATATCCTCCTACATAGAGTCCGTTGAATGCTCCTTTAGGGTAATATCTGCCTTCTACAATTAATTGGCCGAATCTCATAGGGTTGCCCTCGATGCTTTTCCAGGGTGAGTATACGGCATCTCCATTGAATGTCCACTTATCTGCAAGTTTGGTTTCTGCCGACATGTTCACTACACCCATGGCCCAATATAAAGCGTTCCATTTGAGTTTGGTTTGAGCCTGAACGGCAGATAAAGATAGAGTTAAAAGGATCAGCAATAGTAATTTTCTCTTCATGACGAAACAGTTTAGATATAGTTATTTAGTTAAAGTCTTCTTTGTGTTTTAATTTGTAAGGGGCTAACAACCAGATGATTTAGCCTGCTTTGAATAAAAAAAGGAACTTTCAAAGTTCCTTTTTATGTGATCCGCTTGGGGCACAGATTTCGGAACGCTTGTTGCTGAATATCAGTTGTTTATACTGCATTGTTTATTATAATGGTATCCTTTCGGTATCTAATTTTGCTTAGTCAAATTGATATATAATTTTTCCTTCATGAATCTGAGTATTTATATGTGTATCTGCGACCTTACCTAATCCTTGATACGTGAAGTAGTATCCGCAAGATAAATGTTTGGTTAGTTTTATTCTTGCAAAACCTTCAAATGTTCCACCTTTTAGTTTTTTATTATTTCCAAACATCCAGCCGTAACCTCCACGAGTTCCTAAATATAAAGGGATATTGTCTATTTGGCATATCTTTAATTGTAGCCCAGTTAATACTTGAGAAATAGCAGTGTTTTTTATATGTTTTGGAGAGGCGAGAGCTTTTAGGCCAAAATCAAGATATAAGTTTCTTGTCATTTCGGTATGACCTAGGAGTCCAATGCTTTGCATGTATACGCCATTGCCGCCGTGTCCCCATTCTACTAATAGAGATGTGTTGTAGTCTTTTTGAGCAAATGTGCTTAAGCAACAGGCTATAAATAATAGTCCGAATACAAATCTTTTCATAATATGATTATTTCTTGTTGATTAATATGTTATTATTGAGTTTTCTTAAATCAAAATCTCCCTTAATTGTTTGTTTGCCAGTACATACCATTAACTTTAGATGGATGTTTTTCCGCATATCTAAATCATTAACATTTTTAACGTCAATGGAACGATATAATTTTATGTTACATCTTGTTGATATGTTATTAAGCAAGTTCTTTTCTCTTATTTGCCCGACTATCTTTAACCCGGCAAAAATTTGTGTTAAGGTTCGGTCGTTGTCCATTAATATTAAATTTGATCCTTTATGAACAAACGCCGTAACCATTTTGTTTAAGCCGATTGAGCTATTTTTAATCTCATTTTTAATTCTTCTATTTCTTCATATAATTTTTGATTTTCAATAACGGTTTCTTTTAAATCTTCGGTAACTTCAGCCAATAGATTAACCAAGGTCTCATATCTTTGAGGACTAATATGTTGACTATGCGGTCCCTTATTTGTTTCCTTATTTTCAGATTTATACATTGAACCTTCTCCGCGCAATAACCATTCTGCTGAAAGATCAGAATATACTCGTAATGTTTCGGAGACTACCTCAGCCGAAATATTTTTGGTGTTTCTAAGATAGCTTTTTGATACACTTATTGAATTCTCAAAGGCATTAGCGTTAATACCTTTATTGCTGAGATATTCAAGTAATCGTTCCTTTACAGACATAACATTATTTATTAATAAAATATAAATGGTGAGTATAATCTGAATTATTGTTTTGAAAATAAGAATATACTCGTTATATTTGCATCCGTAATCATATAAAAACGGTTGCAAACGGATATAAAAATGGCTGTACGACCATTTGCCGCACTTACATAACTTCAATTGCAAATATAGTGCAGACATTTTTAATATCCAAGAAAACGAGCGAAATTCGGTTAGTGGTGTTTCCGAATATGAAGCGGGATTATTTAGAAGTATAAATAATGAAGCTCCAAGGAGTAAAGCCAAACACCACAATAGGCTTGAAACTTGGAGCTTTCTCTATTTGAAAAGTATATGAGAAATTCAGACCGTCCTCCTGTGAAATACATTGTTCGGATTGACAACATGTATCTTGTCGATGTAATGTTCTACTGGACTTATTACGGTCAGCCGTGTTCCTTGTTGTTTGTTCCGCCAAATACTGAGGGTTTGACTGCTATAAAGCTAGTGGTAGATAATGACGAAGCCGCCAACTTCCTGTTGAGGCTGAAAGAGAAAACGGGTTGCAAATTTTACATAGTAGATAAATAGGGTTATGAGTAAAAAAGAAAATGTAGTGATAATTACACCTCCTGCCTATGGCGTCGGAATTGAATTGGTCGGTCAGTTTTCCGGTTACTGTTGCGGCTTATGCCATGGCAATGGATATCATCTCGATCCGGATGTAATCAATGGACGTTTGAAAAAGCCATGCTCGGCTTGCCACGGAACCGGAAGGGTAAAAGGTGTTGTAACTGTCGATTGGACACCGGATGGTGAGATAAAGCCTTATTTCAAAGAAAATGACTAATAAAGATATAAGCTATGAGTGACCGTGAATTATTGGAATCGCTTGCCTCGGAAGTTAGGGGGATGCGTGTTGAGTTAATGACTCTTCGAAATATCGTGGAGAAGAAGGCTTCCGAAGAAAATTGGAAAACTTTGAAAGAGGCCTGTAGCTACCTGCATATTGGTAAGACAACTATGCAGCAAAGACTAACAAACGGAGAAATACCTTGGGCTGTGAAACACGGGAAGAAATGGTTGTTTCCGGCAGACAAGCTAAAACTATACGCGGGTAATCGGATTTAGTATCCAACCGGCGCACTAATCTGTAATACTGTGCGGGTGTGTCTCCCGTGATGGTGCCACGCACCCTTTTTATGTTAATCGTTAAAATCAAAAAACAATGAGAATAACAATGTTTATCATGTCATTAGCCATACTTGCCTGTACGTCAGTCATGTTGTACGGGGTTATTACAAGGCATGGACCAGTATACAAAGAAGGGATAATCGCAATGACTGTTGCTTTGGGGCTATCCATTGCTATGGTTAAGATTACTTATGATGAATTACGTAACAAAAAATAATATAGATTATGGCATTTCATACTTGGTTTACATGTAAAATCCGTTATGAGAAAGTAATGGAAAATGGAATAAACAAGAAGGTTACAGAATCTTATCTTGTTGATGCGTTAAGCTTTACTGAAGCTGAGGCGCGCATTATTGGTGAACTCACTCCAATTATTACAGGAGAATTTAAAGTAAAAGACATTAGTCGGTCTAATATCAGTGAATTATTCCCAAGCGAGGAAGAAGCTGCTGATCGCTGGTTCAAATGTAAGCTGGTTTATATCACTCTGGATGATAAGAGTAGATATGAGAAGAAAACGGCATCGTATGTACTTGTACAAGCCACATCAACAGAGGATGCTACTAAAAAGTTACATGAAGGCATGAAGGGTACACAGGCAGATTATCGTATTGGATCGGTCGTTGAGACTACTCTTATGGATGTATTTCCATACCATCTGGAAGAAGAAACAGATGAAACTAAATAGCTAAGATTAAATTCACAAAAAACGCCTGGTCTGTGAAGATAGGACGTTTTGCCATACAATCAGAGAATCAACTGAAATGTTTGACAAAATAATCATCAAAGCCAGAATAGATATAGAGGATATTGATACAATAGTGTTAAAGAACTATCTGGAACAATGTTCGGAAGGAGATGAGGTTTATTACAAGTCAACAGCCTATGCCAATTTCGACGGTTGTTTTATTGAACTGAGAGGTGACAAGATACGCTGTAAATGTTCTATACATAAACTATATAGTAAAGGTAAGACCGGTAAACTGGACAATAGCCGTCCCATGACTTTTGCCATTGCTGTACGGACAATAAGGGAGCTTTTGCTGAGGCTGTGTATAAAACCGGAAAATGCAGTTGTGACATATTACGAAGTAGGTCTGACAATGAAAATGTCACATCCTGCGGATGTGTATATAAAACAGGTGCAGGAAGCTTGTGGACGTGCGTTGTGGAATGATGCCAATTTCCCGGAATTCCGGCAAAAAACAACGGAAAAAAGCAAGTATTTCCGAAAAGTCTTGAAGATATATGATAAGACCTTTGAGGCGGGTGAGAAAGGACACCATGTCGGGGCGAACATACTTCGTATAGAAACTGTATACAGGCATCAGTCTGTCCCAATATCAGAATTAACGGACAATTTATTTCTGCTTAAGATCGGTCGTATTTTTTATAAAGACTGGTCTGAATTGCAGTTTATTAGGGAATTGTCGGCGGGTAAAGGTATTAAAATGTCTCAGTTGGATAGGGCGCGCGAGATTCATCGCATAGGTGTGACAAGGTACAAGGAACGATATAAGAAGATGTTTCTGGAAGGAAGGTTGACTAAGAAACAATGGGAGACAATTCGAAACTTCGCTCGTGCCTGGCCGAAAGAGAAGGAAATGTATATTGAAGAGATAGGAGAATTTGAAAAAGAGTTTAAGGATAAGCTTCTATCATATTTTCAGATAGGGACAATTACACTTCCGAAGAAAAAAACATAAGTGTTTGATAATTAGATGTTTAGTGAAAATGCAAAAAGCACCTTATGGTGCGCTGTTAAAATACAGAATATCAACTAATTAAGGGTGAAAACATAAATAATTAACTGTTTACGGCAACTTGTCCTATACTGCCCGAAGGGTAGTCGGGACGACTTAAAATGGCAGTTGGATAATATAAACTAAAAACTTAATTATTATGAGATGCAAAGCGACTGGCGTAATCACCGTGGAATTGCCAACCACAAGAGGAACAGGAAAAACAGGTAAAGACTGGGAAAGGAGGGAATACGTGATGAAGGTGGAGGATATAGACCGAAAACCTTTGAAGTTTTCCATGATCAGTTATGATGGTCCAATCCTTGATCCTCCTGTAGTAGGAGATAGGATAACGATTGGTTTTAGTATAGAAGCCAGTGAGAATAAGGGAAGATGGTTCAATGATATAAAGGCGTACAATGTCCAGAGGCGTGGTCCTGAAGAAGGTTAGGTTTTACTGGCGGACAAAGAAACCGGTAACGATTCAACGGATAAAGGATAAGTTTAAAATCTATGGCATAACAGTCAATGGTGAGTCTGTAGTAAACCTGAAGGAGAATGAGATGGATTTGTTGAAGAAATATGAGAAGAGGGGTCTCGTTGAGATCAGGGAGATAATTAATATACAAAGAATAAACCTATAAATGAATAACAGAAGCAACATTAGCAGTTTTATCACCGGTCCAGACTCGCCAAGCGAGGAAGGACTACATTAACCACTTCCGCCAAGCGAAACCTCTTGAAGGTGTATACTTCACCACTTTCGCAAAGGAAGTTCTTGAAAAGAGAAGCAGGCGTAAGTCTGAACACTATGCGGCGGTCTATGATGCAATAATTAAGCATATAGATGCTTTTTCCGAAGAATTTGATTGCGATATATTCACCAATTCTGTTACAAGTGAATTTCTGGATGATTTCATAATTTATCTGGAAGATCAGGGACTCAGACATAATACGATAGTAGGATATATCCAGAAGATTCAAACGCTTGTCCGTAGAGCTTCGCAATACAACTATGCAGTAGATAACACCTATGATGAAATTGAATTGAAATGTGAGCCTACAAATGCTGTATTTCTGTCAATGAACGAAATTACAAGGATATACTACTACAAGTTTGAGAAGCAGGATAAACGAAGGGCGAAAGAACGTATAAGAGACATGTTTGTATTGGGATGTCTTACAGCCCTTCGATATTCTGACTATTCAAGATTGACAAGCCAAAACCTGATAGATAGTTATATTATGATTCGAACAAAGAAAACCAATGTGGATGTAAAGGTCCCGGCTCATGATTATGTGAAAGAGATATTTAGGAAATATCATGGAGTTGTGCCAGGTGGTTTATGCATTCAATACTTTAATAAGTATCTGAAGGTAATAATGAAAGAGATTGGACTAAACGATCCGGTTACTTATTCATTTACCAAAGGCGGAAAATTGATTACTGTAACAAAGGCGAAGTGGCAACTTATCAGTAGTCATACAGCCAGAAGAAGTGCAGCGACTAATATGTATTTGACCGGTAGAATGAAAACACTGGAAATAATGAAACTTACCGGTCATCGAACGGAACAAAACTTCTTCCGATATATTCGTCTGACGAATGATGACACGGCAAGAAGTATTTCAGGGGATATGTTTTTTAGAAAGTAATAAACGGGAGTCTCCTCTTGGATTGGGGAGGCTCAAAACTACATAAAAATAAAAAATATGAAACAGACAGTAGAAGAAGCAGCAATGCAAGAGCTTCATTCAAGCTATGCAATAATAGTTGATGGCGAGCTTGCATACCAGCGACAAGAAATGCTTAATATGTTTCGTAAAGGTGCAGAATGGCAATCCGGACAATCTCTGTGGATTAGCGTAAAAGACCGATTTCCGGATGATAACGAAAACATTATCATCATGTGCGAGCATGGCGCGATATTTAATGGTACATATTGCAATGATGTATGGCTCTGTATGGATGGATACATTCACGATACTTTCAGAGGTGAACCTATTTATTCATCCATGGCAAGTATTCCACCCTTATGGAAGCCAGTTGCGTGGATGCCAATACCGAAGTTTAACGAATAACCAATAAGAAAGGAATCAAATGAAATTAGTTCATGGCAGTTTATTTAGCGGTTTTGACGCTCCGAGTGTTGCAGCTTCCTGGATGGGCTGGGAAAATGCCTTTCACTGTGAGATAAACGATTTTTGCAACGAGATATTGAAATATTGGTTTCCTAATTCAGAACATTATGAAGACATTACCAAAACAGACTTTAGTCAATGGAGAGGACGGATTGACATCCTTACAGGAGGGTTTCCTTGCCAGCCTTTCTCCGTCGCAGGTCAAAGAAAGGGAGCGGATGATAACCGTTACCTCTGGCCGCACATGCTCCGTGCTATACGGGAAATCCGACCCACTTGGGTTATTGGTGAAAACGTTGCTGGAATCCTCACGATGGTTCAGCCCGGCGAGGAGACTGAAATGGGAAGCCAGACCTCTCTTTTCGGAGAAGATAACCGAAAAAGAATATTGCTACAACAGGAATACGTTGTCGAAACCATCTGTAAAGACCTTGAGCGAGAAGGATATTCCGTCCAGCCGATGCTTATTCCGGCTTGTGCCGTCGGAGCGCCTCACAGAAGAGACAGGGTGTGGTTTGTTGCCCACTGTTCAGACGCAGGGATTGAAAAGATGCAACGAGAAAGGACAGACGGAGTTTTATCCAATAGAATTGCTCCCTACACCAATGGCAACGGACATTTATCATGCCAAACGTGTAAAGGAATTGAAGGATTCCGGAGGAGAAACATTTCACAGCAGGAAAAATGGGGAGATACGTCCGAACGGATTAATGGATTTTATGGACTTTCACGGGATGTTGCCGACTCCGACAGCAAGAAGCTTCAGAAACGGCTCAAAACCGGAAGACGGGCGGACGAAGCGGAAAATAGAGCAAGGATGGACAATGGAATTGAACGATTTGGCGGCTTGCGGTATGCTCCCTACTCCGACAACGAGAGATTACAAGTCTTCAATATCTCCCAATGGAATGATACGAAAAAACGGAAAATTGAGAAACGATGCTTTAAGCAACATTCCTGTGATGTTAGGGGAGCATTGTCAGCAAAGGGATGGGAAAACTTCCCAACTCAATCCCCTGTTTGTCGAGGAAATGATGGGCTTCCCTTTGATGTGGGAGACCTTACCATTCCTTTCACAAAGTGGAGACAGGAATCAGTCAAGGGATATGGAAACGCCATAGTTCCGCAGGTGATTCTTGAGATATTTAAAGCAATAGAAGAAGTAGAACAATTAGGGTAAAACAAGATAGAAATGAAGACAATTAAAAATTTGACTGTCAAGATGACTTATAGAGTTGGACTTGGCAATGTAGAAGTTCCAGATGATGTTTATGATTCTTTGGCAAAATGCTACGATGAGGGTGGAGATGTCCCAATGCCTAACGAAAGTGACGAAGACTCTGCGGAAGCATCTGAATGGCTTTCTGATAATATCCGAGAAGCGGATGCAATGGATTGGGAATATGAGATTGAAGATTTTGAAGAATAATTCAATACAAGATAGTAATGAATAAAAAGGAGCAGCAAGCAATCGACTTTCTTCGCAGCATGGAACGTGACGATCCGATGTGTTTAGGCTTTTCTGGCGGTAAAGATAGCGTTGTGATTCTCGACCTTGCAGAGCGTTCCGGTATAAAATATAATGCTTCATATGCCAATACAACGGTTGATCCTCCTGGCACAATCAGTTTTATAAAGAATAACTATCCGCAAGTTCGAATAATGCACCCAGTAAAATCTTTCTTTCAGCTAATCGAAAGCAAAGGACTACCCGGCAGAATGAGGCGTTTTTGCTGTGAAAAGCTGAAGGAGCAATACGGTATCGGTCAGCGCACAATTGAGGGAATGAGGGCAGAAGAAAGTCAAGCGAGGGCATTATATGA
>CDZG01039465.1_pt1 | contig 97777 bp, 89 predicted proteins | sample 557741 | NCBI WGS metagenome assembly CDZG01 (sample SAMEA3182086, study PRJEB8094) | gut metagenome | biome: human; feature: gut; material: Stool; isolation source: human stools | place: Canada | collected 2013-01-21
CATATGTAAACTTATATCAGGACAATATTTTTTGAACCAAAATGTTTATCTTTAATTATCAATCACTGTAAACCTTTTTCAGGACGGGACACCGAGAGATGAATCCCCGGAGCGTGATGCTGAATGAAAACAGACTGCCTATCGCTGGCTGTAGGCAATCAGATTGTTGCGCAGGATGTCGAGAAAATGCGTCAGACGCAACTTTCGGTTGATGAGCGTATGGCGACACTGCTCCGGGTTGTTGATACGAACGTTGAAAGTTCCGGAAAGCACATCGACAAGTGTCGCCAGATCGACCCGTGTGCCATCGATGCGGCGTATGGCTCCGGAGAGTTGCAGAGCCGTAGCGAGCTCCATGATATCCGTAGGCGTGAATTGCTCGGAGAGGAACAGCGGCGACTTAGGGATTTCGACCGACACCGGATCGGCGATGGAAGGATAGCGAAGCCGGGTGAAAATCAAACGGATCTCGAAATTCGTCAACAGAAGCGCCGATTTGAGCAGCGACGCTTGCGGAGATTCCTTCTCGATAATCCGCTCCTGTAGCCGCATCAGGGAGGATTGGAGGCGGGCAAGTTCGTGCAACAGGTCGAGGGGCGATCTACAGGATTGAGCCGTAAGACTGTGCAGCAGGTCGATAAACTCTTCATAAGACGCATGAAAGGCTGTACACTCCGCATCCGACAATCGACGGTTAAGCAGGGTGTCAAGCATTCTGATAAACGGAACTTTTTCTAGTTTTTTCATCGTTCGGATCTATAGGTTGTTGGGTTGGTTTTCACATGCAAAGATGGGAGTTTCCTAACACTGAATCGCATGGATGGATATACATATGTATAAAAAATGAGAGTAAATTTACTCATTGTCTTCTTCGTTCAGCGTATGGAGCATTATCTCCACGAATTTTGAACGATCCCTTTTTCGATCAAGAACACGACGCTTGATATCGCTTGGTTCTCCAAGTTTTACATGCAAGAATTGTTCAAATTCCCGGATGACCGTATTGAACGGAGCTGCTCGTCCATTTACAAGGACAAGCGGATTCGGATTCATAAGGTCAAAGGTGCACAGTATTTCGGATAGATCAATTGCATGATATTGTTTTGACCAATAGAGTGACGATTTAGGGACTGGGTCGGATATGAAAAGTCGCGGATGTTCGAGGCGGTAATATAATAATTCTTTTTCCAGCCGGATAAACTCAAGAGCTTTGAGGATAAATCGGGATACATATGGCGGAGGTGGCACGGAAAGTTCAGGAAGTCGGAATAGTAAGTATTGGAACTGAATTTGGGTATAATTTAATGTATGCAATACTGATAAATATTCCGTATTGTTGCAAATAATTGTAATTTCGTTGGCAAATTCAAAAAAGTAGGTTTGCAACCTTTTTTCAGAAGTAGCTTTGCGATTTAGTGATTTTAAGATGGCTCGGTACAACGATGTATGTAACAATTTATCCATCTGTATTTGTTTTTATTGCGATGAATTGTAATGAAATAGCATGTGCTTTTTTGCTAGGTGAAGAATTTTCAATCATTATTTATTGGCTATTTGTAGAGAACGGGAACAATTACAGAGAAGTGAACATAAGAATTTACAGTATATAATCTTGTGCCTATAATGGAGCAAGTGCTAATCCTAACGAGTGAGGCCTTATATTTGTACTTACAGATTTCTCATGACCTATTTTGCATCATCCATTATCCCGCCATTATTTTTTTCGGATAATACATTTGTATTAAAAAATTGCATTAGAATATCTATAAATGATATGTTTTTAACAGAATTAGGGTGCTTTATAATTAAACAAACATAGTTCTTGTGCATATCCAAGGGTTTATATGGAATCTGTGATATCCTGTTATTCATGTTAATATGGCTGGTTGTGTGGATCAGTTAAAGCAAAAGGGAAAAATGCTAGAGATTCACACTTTTTTAGATTAATAAAAACCTTCCTCAGACATATAAAGTTCCGACATTATTGAGAGCAAAATTGAGTCCTCAATAAATTGAGTTTTGAGAACTTAGTGCAATTTAATAGAGCTTTTTACGTAAATGCTATTCGGACTTGGTTGAATAAATTCTCTAGTCAACTTCCGGTTTGTTCTTAACCAATACTTATGATAGAATTGTCAAACTTATATGTTGTTCTATACTATAGTTATACCAACACAGCTTCTTCTTTATTAGCATATCTTTTATCATAATGGCAAAACGCAACTATAATTTACCAATAGTTGCGTTTATTCGAATGTTTATATTTCTACCGAAATCATTAAATTTGAACTTGCAAATCCTCCTATTAATTTCAAAAAAGTATTGGCTTATCAAGGAGATTCGGCTCTATTTTTCTTACTCCGTTTCACCCGCAACATAGATTTTTTGTTATTTATTTGAATCAGTAGTTGAAAATAAGGTATAAAAATGCGATGGCTACCTTTCCCATCGTATGAATTAGCAGTCCGCAAGTAGAGGGGCACTTTGAAGCTCTTTGAATATTTGTTTTTTCGTTCAGCCAACTGAATAGCGCTTCAATGGGTTCCCTGACAGATGAAACGGCTTGAGAATAAATGTCATCAGCGGCCTTGCTTCTCTGCTTCTCTTCTTCATGAGCCCCTTTGATTGACTTGACGGGAGCGTAGAACTCATTGGCCTTATCGCGTCTTTCCTGCTCCCAGTAGTCAATATCTTGTCAGCGAAGATCTTCTTGTTGAAAAGATCCGGCATGCATTCGCTCTGGAAGACCTTCAGGTCATTCTCGGAGGCAGGAGAGAGCGCTATCTGGCACGGATGAGGAAGATGCCCTTTCCTGCGATATCCTACCATGTGAAGCTTTAGTCCATGATAGTACAGGTTCTTGGTGGAACAGTATCCTTTGTCAGCGATATCTCTGGCGACCTTGCCTGTACGGCTTCTTCCGCAGCATGTGATTATCGGCATCGAGTCAACAATCACGGTATCATCCTGACAGTCAGAAGGCCTGAACATCCTTAATAACTGCGAGGACAGTTCCCTAACAGCACCGGCCATCCTGTTGAGACGGTAATTGAATGTCTGATAGGACACCAGGTTCGGGAACCAGTCGCGCAAGTACTCTTTAGCGAAGTTGTGAATATCCTTGATGAGGGTGTACTTCTGCTCATGACCGACAAAGAAATAAATCGTGAGGATTTCCTCGTCGGAGAACAACGGTTTCGAATTATTGCTGTATCTTTGGCAATGGTATTTGAGGCTTTGTTCGTACATATCGCAGATATACATATAGATTTTTATTAGTCTATACTCTTTGTCCTTGGGAATCATAACAAGCAAAAAATAGGGGTATTTTTTACTTTAAATTGCTGATTTTCAATGATTTTGCAAGTATTTTCATCCCTTGATTTTCAAATATTTACAACTAATTCCGAGGCTTAAATGACCTCGGTTAAACTTATAAATCACAGCAGTTCAACTGCTGATTGGAATTATTTAAAGTAAAACCCCATTGACGGAAATTTTCTTCGACGCGGAATCGTGGATCTCGGGAGCCACCGCTGCGAGGATCAGCAGTTGGTTGATTGTTTGTGAGCCTTTGAAATGCCCCTTAATATTGAGATCGTGCCTTCGTTCCAGGCGATTTCTTTGAGCATCCACGCCGGGTTGCTGTAATAAGAGAACGAGTTGCCGAGGCAGAGCACCTTTTTCGTGTTGCCCGGGACCGCCGTGCCGAGGTTCTGGACATAGGAGCCTGAGAACCCATAGGGCGGCAGCAGGCTCGCCGAGATGTTCTGCGTGCCTCCCGCGCAGGTGTAACGTCCCACGGTGCAGTAGCGGATGCACCGCACCCTCGACGGGATCGGTGAAACGGATGGTTTGCATGATACTGGCGTGCTGATAGTTGGCGCCTGTGGCCATGTCCGAGCACTTGTAGGAATAACGGAGCGAGGGGGCCGCGGGTGCGGTGAGCAGGTCCTCTTCGATGCTCTTCCAGACACCTCTGTCGAGATACTCCACGATGAAGTATTTGGGCGAATTGGTTTCGCCGGCCATCGTGGCGTCGAACTCCACGGCCGTGCCGGCTTCGAGCCGCTTTACGGGCAGCGTATAGAGCCAGTAGTCTCCCTCGACCATCGTCGAGACGGTGGGTTTGTAGGAGCTGACCGTGCGGGTGAACTCCCGTCCGGCATTGGCGTCGTCACGCACGACGGAGATGTAACCCGAGCTGCCCAAAGTCGACGGAAGCATGTTCGAAGCGCTCCACGAGGAGTTGTACTGTCCGACGGTCGAGGCCGAGAAGATCCACTGGCAGGGGAAGGCCGGGCCCGCCGCTTCCTGCGTGACCGAAACGGTCGCCGTCTGCGTCTGATCCGTGGAGAAGAAGGTGACCGTCGCGGGACGTAGCTCGGTTTGGGGGTTCACGTCGGCCGTGATGCGGATTTGCTGGACGTAAGGGCTTTTCGTGCCCGCTGTGAGCGGCATGTCGTTCAAGTCGGTGACTTTTACCCACTCGCTACCGTCCGTGCTTACGGGCCAATCGTAGTCGGCGGCCGAGAGACTCATAATGGTAGAACCTATACGGATCATAAATTCAGGGGCTGCAAAGGAGTTTGTAACTCTGTTGAGCCAATCCTTGCATTGATAGATGACCAGTATTTTTCCTGAAGAAGGATTGTAAATTTTCGAGATGACCAATTCGGGCCGGTTTTTAGGAATAAGAACGGAACGAGAATAAGATATTTGTAACAACAGCAATCCTAAAAGAAGAATAAGTAGTTTTTTCATGAATCGTTCGGTTGATGTCAAAATATGAGAAATATGAGAAAAATCGTGTATTCGCATGGATATACACGATTTTCTGCTGGAATCAGCTCTGTATTTATCAGTTTATAGATCTCCAGTGAGATGTTTAATTGTCTGTGTTTCCGTCAAAACGTTCTTGCCTGTGGAGTAGCAGATGATCTGCGTCGATCTCGTTTGCGATCCCTCAGTTTTTGTCTGTTTCGTCATTGTAATTGATCAACTCGATCGTGATTGATGCAACAAATAAGCTCCCCCCCCGTTTACCATTTTAGTGGTGAGAATCTTGTTTTCCATTGCTCCCACACTTCGATACTCGCCCCCTCATCCCATAAGCGTATCAACGTACTGCGGTATGCTTATGTTGATATGTCCTTGTTCGTTCTCGCTGATTCCACAGTTAGTTGTGCAGGCCTTTGCAGAATAAACTCTCCAGCAACCCCTTCTCTTGAAAATCAATGCCGTCTGTGGATTCGCAGTACATGATGTAACTGTTTTCGGTCATTCTGTCAGCAGTGTGTACGGCGTAGAATTTCCCAATGTCAAGACGATATTTGACATTGCAGTGATCCGCACCAGATATCTAGCCTTTATAGATAACAGTGCCTCGTTGATTTAGGTGTGCTGGCCAATGGGGATCGTCAGTCAATACAGTAGCTAAACGAGTACTGACCTCTTTATCGTTCCATGAATAGTTGATATAAACCGTATTGTCAAGGACAACCATACTTGGTTCGCCGACACCAAATTTTTTGGGGGTTCCAGTGTATGTTACGATTGGCATTGGGTTATTACCGCCCCAACTGCTACCGTTCCATTTTTCCCATGGGCCATTGGGATTTTTGCTGCGCATCATGTAAAGATGATTGTTTACGAGGTATCTTTTGTCGAGGTATAGCCTAAATAATAATAGTTACCCCATTGAGCTACTCCCGGATCATAACAGGAGAGTGCGTCACGGCTGTAGTCTGTCGGTTTAAGCATTATTTCTTCTGCGGACCAAGTCTTTTCGCCGTCTCCTAAACGCTGATAAGTAATTTGGTACCGGTATGGAGCACCTGATGCCTGTGTGTAATAGATTCGGGAACAAAACAGTCCCTCTATCTCATTTCCGTCAACATAGGAAACGGCTGAGTTGGACGATTCGGAACTTGTTGCCTTCCAGATTCCGGCGTTCGTAGTTCTTTCCGTCAAGGTCCACATGTATTTTCCCCCGCAGGTATTTTCGTCGAGCCATCAGCTGCTTTGTCTGCGAAGATCTGGAGCCTTGAATTGTCGCCGTAGCTGGTAAAGTGGCGGGAATTTACAGGCGTGGATGCCAAAGTTGTTGTGTAATCCGTATCCCATTTGTAGAGAGTCAGTGTCATGCTTTTGGTGGAACTAGACCAATTGGGACAGTAGATGCCGATGGATACGCACTCTTGCTGGAGTTCGAAAGATTTTGCGAAAACACTACTCCCCAGTTGGTACATAGTATTCCCGGAAGCTTTGTACATCATATCCCCCTCTCCGTTGTGGAAATCTCCCGGTGCCGCGAACCATGCGTTGATCGAACTATTTGCATTGATGATGATCGAGGAACCGTAGCGGTAACCCTCTCCGGTGAATATATCCCATCCTTCCTTGGCAGAGGGACCACCTGCGGACCAGACAGTGTTCTTCTCGTCATCAGTACATGCTCCTAGAACGAGGCTCATTAAAGAAAACGAAAAAATCTGGTTTTTCATGGCTTGATTTTTTATTCGTTGTGATATTGTTTTTCAAGGGGCAGCTATTTCGTACTACATATGGAAAACTGAAAACTGTTCTATCTGTCGTTCATGGTCGCTGGGGTTGGGTATATCCGTGCAGCCCAGCCTCCTCCCGGGGCGAGGGAGATTTTTAACCGACGATTGGTGGGTAGTGGAATCACCCTGCGTTTGTAATCTTGTGCCGCTCGATCGGCATTTATGCCGTCTTGAAACAGTTCAATTTCGTAGTTGTTCGTATCAGCGATCGGAATTTCGAGTGATAATTCTCGGGAAGACCAATTGGTCATGGCGCCGATGAACCACTCTTCTCCTGAACGTCGGGCGACAGCGATATATTCACCAATCTGTCCGTCGAGCACTTTTGTATCATTCCAAACAGTAGGCACAGAAGCAATGAACCGAATGCACTCTACCTCACGCATGTAGTTCGATGGAGAGTCGCAAAGCATAGTAAGCGGGGAATCGAATATGACATATTCGGCTAGTTGGCGGCATCGTGTACCTTGGCTCATGGGGTGTTTGTAGTCAGCATGAAATGCTCCTTTTATACTGTTCCGCATTGCACCCTGCGTGTAATCCATCGGTCCGGCAACCATACGGATGAATGGCAGTGTTACATCGTAAGTCACCATGTCGGTTTTTGAAGAGGTCCATTTCATTTGCTCGAGACCGAATACTGCTTCATAGTTGAGCACATTGGGATAGGTTCGTTGCAGGCCGGAGGGCTTGCAGCACCCGTGGTAGTCAAGAAGCATGTGGTGCTGGGCGCAGATGTCAGCAAGGCGGTACATGAAATCGATCATCTTTTGGTCGTCACGATCGAGAAAATCTACCTTGAAACCCTTGACACCCATTGCGGCATAGTGTTTGACAACGTGTTCCATGTCACGTTCGATGGCATGGTATCCAGCCCATAGAATGATGCCTACATTCCGTCCTTTGGCGTAGCGAAGTAACTCGGGCAGGTCGATTTCTGGAATGACCTTGAGCAGATCACCAGCATATTTCACCGACCATCCTTCATCGAGGATCACATATTCGATATTATTCTTTGAGGCAAAGTCGATGTAGTACTTGTAGGTCTCGGTATTGATGCCGGCTCGGAAATCGACGTTGTAGAGTCCCCAATAGTTCCACCATTCCCAAGCGACTTTTCCGGGTTTGATCCAGTCGATATTTTTGACCCGGGACGGTGAGGCCAGACGGTAAACCATGTCGCTTTCGGAGAGTTCTCCGTCTTTGCGTGTCACAATGAATGTGCGCCATGGGAAGCTGCGTGGACCGATGACGCGAGCGATGTACGATTCGCGGCTCTTTACAAGCATTTGTAACTGGTTGTGGCCGCCGCGCTCCTCTTTGCGGGGATATGCGGCGAACATGCCGTGCAGTACCGGGCGATCGGAACTGCTGACCAGATACATGCCGGGATAACTTTCCGTATCGGCTTCTGCGATACAAAGTTTCATGCCGTCGTCCAGTTTGGCGATGACGGGTGTGAACATCATTCGGTCGGGATTGAGCTGCATGGCTTTGCCGTATGAGTAGAGATTTTGCATCGAGTTGAAGAACTGTTGTTCGAACGTCGGATTCTTGGCTTTCTTGGCTTTTCCGCTGGGGAGAACGTAAGGGACGATCATGTCCCGGTCCTCGGAAAGACAGTATTCCGCGGTTTCGCTCTCAATGATGATTTCTCCTTTGCGGTCGGTGGCGAAACGGTAGGCCAGTCCGTCGTCGTACATGCGGAAGATAAGCGAGTAACCGCCCTTGAACGAGAGGATTAATTCATTGTACCGATTTTGTACCTTTTCACGTTTGTAAAAAGGAGAATGAATCGTTTCATCGATACGATTCCTGCGGGCATGTTGCAATTGGGGAGTTGTTCCCCACGTTTCTCCATTTTGCAACCTTATGGCCATGAAAGACGGAGCGAGTATTGTCTGTTGCTCATCGGAAAGGGTGAAAGATATTCGCTCGTTGATTGCGATTTCGCTTTTCAATCGGGTATCGGGCGAAATCAGCAGAAAAGTTTTTGATGAGGTCTTTGCTGTGGTCGTATTCCCTGTGAATAGCAACAGGCTCAGGAACAGCGTTGAAAGAATGTGTTTCATATGTTTTGTAAGTCAGATGTAAGTTTATCGGTTGTCATGCTCTTTGCCTTGTTGTTTTCGGGATACGAATAATACAAGCAGGAACGAGAGTGTAGATGCCGCAATCCAGAAAAGGGTGGCCGGGGTGAAATTATAGTGGGTTTCGCTGCCGATCATCACCTTGTGTGCATCGAGCAGACGGCCGCTGATGATATCCTGCATGCCTGCACCTATATAGCTGGTAAGGCCAACGATGCCGATAGTTGCGCCGGTGGCTTCTCGAGGCACGATGTCGATGGCCATCAGGCCGCCGAGGAAACAGATCAGTATGCCGATGGTCGTCCCGAATAACACCATGCTCAATATGTTGATGGACATTCCGCTTCCGGAAAAGAAGAACAGGCACAGGGCCGCAGTATTGATGAGGCCGACGATGAATGCCAGAACGTTGCGCCGCCCATGCAAAAATCTGTCGGTGAGCCAGCCGCAACAAACGGCACCGAAAATACCCAACAGGGCATTCACCGAAACAATTTGCGACGCTTCTACCAAGGTGAATCCTTTCACCTCCTGCAGGAATAGTACACCCCATCCGTTGACGGCATACCGGGCGACGTACATACAGGCACTCGATAGGGCGAGCATCCATACGAGCGGGTTTCGGACGGCTGTACGCTGCATTTTCCGGGTCGAGCGAGCTTTATGCTCTTCACTTTTCTCCTCGCCGGTCAGAACCTCAATAGGCGGGAGGCCTTTGGATTCAGGGGAGTCGTGCAACAAGGCTATGATAATGGCTATTCCTATGGCTCCGGCTACTGCTGAACCTGCGAACCCCCAATGCCAGCCGCATAGTCCGACAATTGCCCCTACGAACAGGAACGAGAAAAATTCGCCGAGGTTGTGACTGGCACTGAAAAATCCGTAATAGGTGCCGCGGGTGCTGAGCGGATACCAGCGTGAAAGGGAAACGATGCCCGGAGGGCCACCCATGGATTGAGCCCAGCCGTTGATACCCCATAGAATGATGAATGTGAGGAAAAAGATTGCATTCCCAATGTATCCATCTCCATTGAGAAATCCTGCAATGCCGATAATGAGATTGGCGGCCGCCGAAAGGATCAGTCCGGCAGCCATGAAACGTTTGATATTGCTGTAATCGGCAAGGAATCCATTGACGAATTTTCCTACGGCGTAAACGAACAGCATTGCCGAGCCGATCATACCCAGTTGGGTGGCGTTGAGTGCACCGTTGTCGAGAATGGGTTCTTTGACCACATTGAGCGTGGTCCGGCAGACATAGTAAAGACTGTGACTCAACAATGCCGCGATGAGCACTTGTAGCCGCAACTTTTTGTAGTAGCGCTGTTGAGCGTCTTCATTGCCCGGGTATGGTGTTGCTACCGGAACGCTTTTTCGGAAATAGTTAATGAATCTCATGAAACAGGGTCAGAATATGAAGGTACAAGCAATCGGATAATGATCCGAGATATGGGACACTCCGTAATCTTTTCCGTCAAGAGTCGCGTATTTTACGGCTTTGGCATGACGGTAGAAAATGTGATCGAGCCAACGAGGCTGTGATTTTCCGAAACCATCGAATGTGGCTCGTTGATCGCTCTCAACAGCTCTTTCCCGAGCTGATTTCATCCAGTTGTCGTATGGTTGAAGGTAGGCTTCGGTTGTAGTTCCGCGCTGAGAATTCATATCCCCTGAATGGAAAATCACAGCATGCTTGCCAGCGATGCGCTGCATCATTTTAACATTCATTTCGGCTCCTTTTTGTCGTGCTTCGTTGCCACGATGGTCGAGATGGGTATTGAAATAATAAAATGTACGCTCAGACTTTTTATCACGCAATTTGACCCATACTGTTACACGGCGGCAGCGACCATCCCAACCAAACGATGCTTCATCGGGGGTGGGACTCAGCCAGAAACGCCCCGAGTCGCAAAGTTCGTATTTGTTTTTCAACCACATGATCATTAAATATTGACCATTAGGACGCAATCCGTCCTCACGATCTTGTTTGAAATGCACATATTCAGGTAGGCATTTTATGAGGTATTCGATCTGTGGCAGTTCGGGCTCCTGAAAACCTATCACATCAGGATGCTCACGGCGAATCATGTTGACTGAGGCCTCCTTGCGGGCTTCCCATGCATGCATACCGCAGTCTTTTGCGTGCAGAAAACGAATGTTGTAGGAAATTAGTTTAAGTTTTACTTTCGGACTTGCTATGACTATATTAATCCCGACACACGATATGATGACGGTTAAAAGTAAGTTTTTCATGAATTACAAATAGATTAGAGCCAAAAATTAGAACTCAACGGTCAGTGTAATCGGATAATGGTCAGAAATATAAGTAACGCCATAGCCAGAATTCGTGATAGTCTGAAATTTTAAGGGCTTTGCCCTGCGAAAAAAGATATGGTCGATGCGCCATGTATCTTTACATGGACTTTTCCCAAATCCGTTATAACTGCACTCTGTATCGGTTTGAGGAGCTTCCTCTCGGCCTGATTGCATCCATTGGTAAAATGGGATGAGACTCGGGTAGGTAAGAGTGTTTTTATTGTCAGAACAATTCATGTCTCCGACAAGAAATACCGTAGCGCGTTTCCCTGCGATTTGTTGAATTTGGGAAACGATCAATTTGGCACATTTTGTGCGCTGTTCAATATTGCGAATACGCTTACCATCAGCATCGAAACAGTCTGGTCGGTTCCCGGGATCGTACGGCAGATGGGTCGAAAAGAAATAAACCTCTTTCCCGGATATGTTATCTAAAAGTTTTACCCAGATAGCCATGCGGTAATGGTATTTATCCGTGGCATCCCACGGTAGGCATGGCTCGTTAGGGGTAGGCCCCAGCCAAAAATAGCCGGAATCTAGGCATTGGAAACGCTCTTTTAACCAAAGAATCATGCCACTGGCCGCTTGTTTGCGCGTAATTTGGTTATTAGGTAATAGGCGAAACCGGTCATATTCTGGTAGCAAACGCTCCAAGTCTGCATATTGTGCATCGCGGGGCTCCTGCATTCCTATTACATCGGGCTTGGTGTCTCGGATCATGTTAACATAAGGCTGTTTGCGGGCATCCCACGAAGTATCGCCAAGGTCTTGCTCACTGTTGAATCGGATATTTGACGACATTACTCGAAGCGGAGTTTTAGCGACAGCTACTGTTCCGTTGCCAATAATTTCAAAAAGCGTTGTCAGTATTGAGCAAAATAATAATAAGTGTTTCATCGTCTATTAGTATGAATTTTATTGAATTCCATATTTACGAAAAATCTTTTTCAACGGCGGGGTCATGCCTTCGAGCATACGGGAGAATCCCACGTCTGTCGGATGAGTCCCGTCAGCCGTTGCAATACCATCATCACCCAGAAAGCTATCAGAGAGTATAAAGTAAATATGTTTATCTCGTTTCATCCGAGCGCGTACTACTTCTTCGGCAGTCTGTTGTTTGTGAGCTTCATAGATGTCGGTTTTAAGATTGAAGTTCCGCTTTTCCCGCCGGATTGTCTGCAAGAATATCAACGGTGTATTCGGATGAGAACCTCGGATGATATCAACGAAAGCATCGAACCGTTCGCGAATTTGTTTAGAATCCGGGTTGGAAAAAGTATCGAAGATGAACGCGTCGGTGTCACAATCGGCCAAATAACGAGCGAATTCTTCCTGCATACGCCCCTGGCCACTGAATCCTAAATTCATACAGTAAAGTCCGTTGTCGCGGCCGAAACGGGCTACGTAGCTCATTCCTGCTCGGCTGGCAGCTGAACCGTGAGTAATACTTGATCCGTAGAAAATGATACGATGTCGGAACGGATTCTCCAAAGGTTTGATCGCACTCCCTTTGTCCACGCCGATCTCTAGTTGGTCGACCTGATCGAAAAGTGGTAGGTAGAGTAAACATTCCTTTACATCTTCGTCCATTGAAGCAACTAATATTGCCTCATGATCAGCACAGTTACCTTTCATATTAGGAGCTCCAACACCTGCAAAAAGCCATTTCCCCTTTTTGCGGATATAGAGATCAAGACCTTTCTGACAATTGGCGCCGGTATTAGTTCCGACAACACGCAAATTGGATGTGTGCCATTTAGCGCGTATCGTACGGCTGTTCGTCGTGAATAGCACGGCTATCCCGGTCGATTGTGCGGCCTTTGCTGCAAGTGAACCTTTGAGGCCGTAAGCCCTACCATCCATTCGGGAGAAAGGTTTCTGAAGATAGGGGAGGGGCTGTCCGACGACAGTGAGTCGGCGTGCATCGATATAGTACACATTTGTTGGTTTTTGGGCTGAAACCTGCGGACATAACCAGAAAAATGTTAGGAGCAGAAATATGCTCTGCATACGGATTTTATTCATTGAGTTGTTGAACTTGTGAGCGGATTTCATACATATCGTAGCCAATTTCTCGGATTTTTTCGATCGTTTCATAATAAGGTTTGTCACAAATGTCTGTGAAGCCCACTTGGAAATTCTCTCCGTCGAAACGCCCTGTTGCAGCTTGATCTGAGAATTGATGCCAGTGGGTGCCGATAACGGACGGGTGCTCTAGTGCGGAGCGTACGTAGTTGTAGTACATTTGGGCGCGGACTTTTTGGTTCTCTGTGTAAACCTGCCCAGGGTGGAAGAGACCACGATCCATGGCTCCGAAGTGGAATTCTCCAATCATAACAGGCTTGTCAATTCCAGCAGGTAACTCGAACCACTGAAGATCATTCCGGTAAATATTGTAGCTGATGACATCACAATAACGGGCGGCGATGGCGAGAACATCGGCATTAGAACCCGCAAAACGACATCCAAGATAGAGCTTTTGAGGGGCGATCTCTTTGAAAATGCGTTGTACGGTGCTGAAATAGGCTTCAATGATCTTTTTGTTGAACTCCGTTAAATCCCCATTAGCCGCGGTTGGAACTTTTTTACGGTTGGCTCTCAATTCTTTCCAAGAACCAAACGTAGTTCCCCAGTGGTTGTTCAAAGTTGTTATAGTTTTGTATTTTTTTTGAAGCCAGTTGATCATTGCAATTTTAGCCCGTTGAGTCGTCGGGGCTTTGATAGTAAAAGAGGCCAGAGATTTCGTGTCGCCCCATTTAATTTCGTTGTCTACAAAAAATCCTAGACACCAAGGATCATCGAGTTGATCTTTTTGTGCGAGTAGACGCATACGCATCGTTTCAGCGAACGATGGATCAAACGGATCCATGAAAGGCCACCAGCCTGTAGTGCCTTCGATAGGTACGGAATGAATTTCAATCCGGTCTGTATAGGCTGTACGATCCATCATACAGATTGCTTTATCCGAAGAGTTGGCGATGGTGTTCAAGCCCCAACTTCGTAGCCTTCGGTGCGCTAAATCGGCATAAAGCGCTTTATAGTCGCTCCCGTACTTTCGGTAGGCGTTTGCCGATGAATAGTCGTAGGTAGAATCGATTCCCCGAGCTGTATAGTAGGGTTTCAGCAGAGCGTCGTGTGTAAAGTAAAATTGTCCCAATTCATCGTCGACCGCCGGGAGATCTTCGAAATAGTAGTTCCTGCCATCTAAAGGAGTAATGCCGGAGGAGGTGGTAACGCGCACAACGCCATGGGACCAGAAAAGATAGCCTTCCGGATCGATCATCCACCATTTGCCGTCAATCTTTGCTACGCGAAAATGTCCCGTGCCCTTTTGTCGGGGACCGTTTTTCCAACCTCCGTACCGGCTGCGGTCAGTTGCGCCCGGATGGGCGGCAAGATCTTTCTCCTCTTTTTTTCGGGCTTGCCTCAAATCCTCGTCGTTATGGGTCTTACCAGGCCACTCTTTGTGTTTGAATTGTCCGTATTTGTCGATGAAAGGAAAAAATTCCAACTTGTTCATCTTCATCCATGAAATAGATTCGGCTCGTTTACCGGGTAAAAGCATAACATCGGATATGGAATAACGCATACCGGCGGTATGGCGTCGTGCTAGCAGTTTTATAGCTTGTATCTTCGACAAATCCAATGAGTAGGAGTAATGTTCATTTACACTGTAAGGAGTATTACGCATCCCCGTAAAACAAGAGTCCACTTCGGGATACGGTACGTCCGAGGAAAACTCAATCTTCACATTTTTTGTCTCACCCGGACCAACGTAGAGTTGGTCGGTCATTGTTCCACGAAGGACACGGGCATTGATCGGAGCTTTCTTCAACTCTTCCTGAATCTGTACGATCATTTGCAGATATTGAACCGAGTCGTGGTTTTGAACTTTGAATTGAAGTTGATTATAACCCCTCAAATCCCACTCGCCCTTGAATATAATTCCGGACGATCCTCCCTGAGAAATGAGTTCTATTATATGGTTCAATGTATCTATTCTGGTGTCGGCATAGGGGGTAAGTTCCGCATGTGATTGCTCGGTCAGAATAAGCGGAGAGGGCGATGGCTTACAACCTGGACTTCCTATAAAAATTAGAACAGCTAGTATGCCGATGTTGAGTAAATGGTTTTTCATTTGCATTTTTTGGACAAAACAGAATAAATGGTTCTTCATTGTGTTTTTGGATAAGGTTGTTTTTTATAATTGCTGGATGAGTTACAGTATCAATTAAAGAGAGTTGAATAAAACCTATTGGTAATCTTCAGGATTTTCATCCTGCCATTCATTAATGCCGTCACGGATACGATTGCGGAAGACCAAGATGTCGTTGATATAGGTCGTGGTGCCATCTCCATTGGAATATTGGTAGTTCAAGTACAGTTTGCGGTCCTGCAACAACTTTGCACCGTTGAAATGACTCGGTTTGTCGGTAATGGGACGGATAGGTTTGGAGCCGTCAGCCGATTCTATCCGGATTTGGTCGTCGTCTTCGAAAATCAGCTTTAGTTTACCGTTTCCCAGACCGATTTTGTCGCTTTCGACCGCATTGGCCGCAATTGTCGTGAGTGTATATATTTTGTCGTCATCTTGCGGAAGAGTTAGCGGATAACTTTCCCGGGAAACGATTTCTCCCGTTATGTCGTTCTTAACAATGGTTTCTCCGCCGTGATACCAGTTTCCCCAGAAGCGCTGTTCGCATTTTACGGCGATAATCTCAAAACTTTTCTCCGAAATCAATATGTCGGCATCCGCATCTGTAACCTTAAAGGCCAGTGCATAATATGGTTTCAAAGCCTCCTCTTTCGTGAGAATCTTGTCGGTAGCCTTAATTGTCACGGTCGTGGTATGCCGTCCTTTAGGGATGAAGAGATTGTCCATGCTACTAGTTGTATAGCAATCGGCAGGTAGCGGGGTCAGCTTCTCAAGGTTTTGTGCTGCGACCTCTTTGCTTACATAGCTCTGACTGAGATTACCGAATGGGGCTCTCCCGAGTAGGCCGTCGAGGGCAGTGAAAGGGGCCGTCGCCTTTTCGGAGAAGCCCGACAGGTCGTCGGTCAGGAGTGCGTCGTCAATTACAACCTGTACGGAACGGTCGTGGGTATTCTTTACCACCCCTCCAAGGGCCACGGTGAAATTAAATTTCATTCCTTCTCCGATTACGAAGGTGCGCAAGTCGTATTGGTAGGCCACGTATGCTGCTGTATGTTCATAATCCATTGTGTATTTTTCATAGCAACTCGTGAGGAGAAACGACAGCAGCAGTGCCAGTATCTTTGCTTTTTCCATTTTATACATTTTGTTTAAGTGTAATTTTTGACAGACGATTATTTCCACGTTTCCCATCCCTGATTTTGGAGTAATTTCGGACATTTGCGAATTTCGGTATACGGTATTGGAGCCCAAAGTGACGGATATTTCAAGGTTTCCACGACCGGGTACTCATAAGAGATCAATCCCGATTGATTTGAAATCTTTGCCATGTGGATCGGTTTGTTGATTTCTGAAACATCCGTGGCCCAGCGGCGGAGATTGTAGTAACGGTCGCCTTCGAAACAAGTTTCCACGCGCCATTCATTTTTGACGAGGCCTTCGAATGTTGTAGCCTCAGCGGCGCATTCATCAAGATACGGGTCGCCGAATGTCCCCAAGCCCGGTTCGTCATCGTTAGTAGGCCTATTGCGCAACCATGCGATTGCCTGTCTCGCCGAATATCCGTAGGTGCCCTCGTCTGTTGGCCCGACATACTTGTTGGCGGCTTCTGCGAATATCAGGCACATTTTGGTCCAGTTCATAAAATGGATGCAACGATAACCCAGTTCTTTAGTTGTGTCGTTGGTATTCCAATTTCTGTAAATGAACTTTTTGATGTAGTATCCGGTAGCGGATACCTCGTTGGAACCGGGGGCATCTTTACCTCCGTTGGCGCATTCGAATGTATACATGACCTCTGATGCGTTATTCAGACGGCGGACTTGCGCTCCGTTGTAAAAGATTGTTGCATAGAAACGGGGATCACGTCCCTCATACGGGTGTGTTGGATCATAATTGCTACGTTTGTCGTTGATGGGGTAACCGTTGGCCATCGGGAACGCATCGACCAAGTCCTGGGTAGGTGCTACTAACGCCGAACCGCCGAATTGTTGCGGATAGAACGAAGTTTCGAGATTGGAGGATTGCCTCATTTCGGACGGCCAAATGATCTCTGGACTATTGACATTATGCCAAGAGAATCCACGAGTCGGGTCGAATCCTCCTGTCAGTGTGCTTTCCACTTCGAGTTTATGTTTTATGACAGCCGCTGCATATCTGGCGGCTTTGTCATAGCGGGACATGTCGTTCTCGGGGTTATAGGCAGGACTAGCCCAAAAGATGTAAACCATGGCCCGGAGTCCGTCTATGGCTATTTGATCCAGGGATTTGTAACGAGCCGATCCTGTAATCTGGATGGATTGCTGCGGATCTCCCGGATAATCGCGGTTATTGCGAGGCAGATATTTATAAGCGGAGTCGCAATCTTTGAGTATCTGTTCTGCACATTCGTCAAATGTTGCGCGTTCGATTGTCGAGGCGTCGGCGGTTTTCGGATCAGTCGGTTCGGTCAGGATGGGTACTCCTAACAACTCTCCGTTCTCGGCTTTTCCTCCGAAAACTCTCAATAAGTCGAAATACATCCACGCACGGAGTCCGTAAGCACTGCCTTGCAGGCAATTGCGCAATGCGAGGTCAGAGTCTTCTGCAACCATATACCGCGTATTGTAGCCGCGATCGTTTTCAAGAAACATGTTCAGATAATTGATTGCGCGGTAATTATCCCGCCATTTAGTATCGAAAGGATTCGACAACATTTTTGCCGAACCGGAAGAGAATATGCGCCATGCGGCCGTCGGAGAACTGTAAATAGCATCGTCTGTCGCGCAGGACATGGGTATGTAATAATTGTCGAGATATGTTTCTGGCAGGAGTTCATTGTAGACAACATCTACGAATCCGCGTAGCAACTCTGGATAAAGTTCAAAATTTTCATCATTGTAGCTACCGTTGGGAAGCGGGTCGAGAAAGGTACAGGCACTCATAAATCCGGCGGTTACCGACAGTACGAGTAGATATATTTTTCTTTTCATGGTATAGCTTTTAGAGAACCGTTAGAAATTGAATTTAATTCCGGCCGTAATGATTCTGAATAGAGGATAACCAGTGACTCCCGCATCGATTGATTCGGGATCGACATCTTTGATTTTAGAGATAGTTGCGAGATTTTGTCCTTTCAAACTGAAACGGATATTTCTAATGCCGACTTTATTATTTTGTTTGAAAGGCAGCGTGTAGGCCAGCTCCACATCCTGAATTTTGAACCATCCGCCGTCGCGGAGCCAGAAATCGGATTGTACAAAGTTATTGCTCGATTTAGTGTATGCCAGCCGAGGATAGTCACCGCCGATATTGTCGCGGACGAAAGCCGAGTAATTGCCGTCACCCCAGCCATTCCAGAAATAGCTGTTGGTCATAGGGGTCTGAAAGAAGGCTGCTCCTGTTCCCACAATCTGTATTTCGAAATTTTTGTATCCGAATCCCAAATTGATTGCATAGTTCATGCGAGGAAGCGTGTGACTTAAAATAATCCGATCGTTCGTGTCTATCTGACCGTCATTGTTAATGTCTGCATAGATTAGATCTCCAATTTGCAAGTCTGAAGTATATGCCGGCAGCGAACTGATTTGCTCATGAGTTTCGTATTTGCCAATACATTTCAGTCCCCAGTACGAGTCCACTGTCGTGCCGGTACGTTTTTGATAGTCGTAAATATACTCATCATTCGTTAGTCGGTCGCTGACGATTTTCCATGTCGAAGCGTTTACACCGGCGGAGATATACCAATCGCCCAATGTTCGGGCGTAGTTCAGAGAGAAATCGGCCCCTTGCAGATGCTCTTTGGTATAGTTTTTATAAAGATCGCTTCCACGCAGGCCGAATATCGCCGGAAGTTGGTCCGAAATATTGACTATGCGGTTGGTGGATTGGCGATAATAGAAATTAGCGCTAAAAGAGAATGCCTGTAGGAAATCAAAATCGAGACCCAGATCCGCCTGGAAAAGTTTGCCCCATCCCAGATCGGGATTGGCCAAGCGATTCATAGTAACGTATTGTGTTACGTAACGGTTGGTACCAAACCAACTGTCCTGTTTGGAATTCGCACCGAGCCACATGCCGTTTGTCGCAGCGCTGTAATCAGACTGATAAAGATAGGGAGCGCCGAAAATGTCGGTTTCGCCGATCAGACCGACTTGTGTATGCAGTTTGAGATTGTCAATCCACCGGATGTCACGCATGAAGTTCTCTTTGGATATTACCCATGCCAGACCGGCTGACGGGAAGAATGCGAATCTGTTATCTTTGTTGAAGCGGGAGGAACCCGCATACTGAGCCACGAATTCAACGATATATTTATCGGTGTAGGCATATGAAATGTCGGCCGTTACATACAATTGACGTTGATAATTATCGTTACTTTTATTGGTGTTGTCGTTCATGACGAAAGTTGCTCCTGCCGCTATCTTGTGGCCATTTGCCGCCCAATCGTAGGAAAGACGTTCATAAAACGACAGACTTTGCATTGTATAGCTACTCAATATGCTTTTCCCGGATTTTTTGGTGCCGGTGTGAGTCGAAATAGCGCCGATACCATCTTGAGAAGTCCAGTAATAGCCCAAATAATCTTCCTCTTTGCCTATAGTCGTTCGTACGAATTGGGTCAGTCCGAGCAATGTCCTGGACTTAAGGCCTTTGATGAGCCATGAAAGGTCTAAGTCGATGGACGTGTTGAGCATACCGGTTCGGTTGCGTTCCGTATTGAAGCCTCCCTCGAGTCCCAAAGCGTAATAGTTCTGTGTGAATGTACGCGATACTCCGTAAATGGGCGTGTTCAGACGTGCACCGTCATCGCCGAGACTTTGGCCTAATGTCAAAGGAAAAGCGACGGCCGGTACCGAACGATAATTATACCAGGAGGTACGGCCTTTTCGACGGAAAGAGAGCAATGTGTTGAAGTCAGCGCTTACTTCGATGTATTTTCCGACTTTGGCCGTCAGACTTGCAGAAGCATTTAGTTTGCTGTAGTCATTGGAGGCACTGTTCTTGACGATATCCCCGGAGTAAAGTCCGTTGAATGAGAAATTGTATTTGACACGGTCTCCGCCTCCGTTGAAATTGACACCTACGCGTGAAAGGGGCAATGTTTCTTTCAACATTAGCGATTTGTAATCCACATTGGGATATTTCATGTCATAGGGGTCTTTTTGGGAGAATCCTTCGAGCGCTTCCGGCAAATAAAGCTGAGAGTATCCCGAAACTGCCCTCGCGGCATTATTCATCCGGGCGTATTCAATACCATTTACCCATTCAGGAATGCGGTCGGCAATACCGATGCCGCCTTCCATATCCACGTGAATCTGCATCGGGGTGTTGTATCCGCCTTTTTTGGTGCGAATCAACAGGGCTCCATCCGATGCCATCGGACCGTATTTCGCCTTGTCGAGAATATCGGTCAAAACCGTGATGGACTCAATCTGGTTCGGGTCAAGCTGTACTTGACCAAACGGAATATAGATATCGTCGACGATACACACTTGATTGCCAGAGCCTCTAAGGAAGACCTGAAATGAAGAACTGTTCAAATTCGGAGACTGATAGCTTGACGACCAAAAGTCGCCTGCCTTTTCCTGAACACTGATGGCAGGCATCATACCGGTGAGCCTGTTTCGCAAATCGCCGAGTGTCCTTCTTTCAAGTTCTTCTTCACCAATTGTGAGGAAACTGCCGGTAGTCTGGTAATAGGAGCGTTGTTGTGCCCATGGGAAATTGGCGGTGGAATCTCTCCTTTCTGTTTCTGCAGCGAAAATTGGACAGATAGTCAAAATAACTGTCAGAATCAGGAACAAGAAAACTATATATTTTTTCATGCTTGTTATGTTTTAATTATTTCCACTCGTAATTCACGAAGTTTTTCAACTTGTACATCTCGGAATCCGGAAAGGGGAAATAATACATATAATCTTTCCATGTTGATTGCCGGTTATTGGGTAAGGGACGGCGTTCGAATTTGCGTCCGATAGGATGCTCTTCGCTTACCGGAACGGACTCAATATATATGCCGTACAGTGTTTTGGACATGACCTCCGGAGCTGTTTTCCATCTACGTATATCATAATAATAATGGTGTCCTTCGTAAGCCAGTTCCACGCAGCGTTCATTCTGAATTCGCAGTCTGAATTCCTCTTGTCCGACGGTGGATTTTACGCGAGGCATGCCGATACGCTTGCGAACGATGTCGAAAGCTTCGCGGGCTGTCAACGGATAATTTTCAGCCGTACCCGAGGGACCGTAAGCTTCGTTGACGGCTTCTGCGTACATGAGGTAGAGATCAGCTACCCGCAGCAACGGGTCGATATGCCAGATGCTGGTAGTGTTTTTGGAACCGAGTTGTCCGTACCAATATTTGTTGCAGTAATAGCCTGTATTCGAATAGCCGTTTTTATCATTGTCCTTGCTGCCCCAGGCAATGCCGAATGTCAAGTTTGTATTTGAGATGTTGGTCGTCGGATATGTTTTCGTTTCTGGATTATAATGGATATTGACGGCAGCACCTTTTTTCAGACCTTTTACGTAAGTTTGTGTCGAGCCATCGTGCACGATAAAGAGGTTCAGCCGCGGATCCCTGTTGGCATACGGATTCTGTTCATTGTAATGTCCGGCCTCGATTGCAGCCCTGCGATCTTCTTCCGTAATGAGTAGATCACCGTCGAGAGTTTCGAAACGGTCTACGAAGTTTTGAGTGGGACAATTGCCTCCCGCACCGGCACGATATGATTGTGGGTAACAAAGTATTCCCATGAAATTCTTATGGTTTTGTTTAGTCTGATAACTCCAGCCCCAGATGGTTTCGTTGGTAGTTTCCGTCCCCACGAAATTTTGCGTATACTTCTCTTTCGGGAGCAGGTCGAATTCGGCTTCGTCGGCTATCTCCAGCGCTTCGGCTGCTGCGGTCGCCGCGGCTTTCCAGTCTTCGATACCATTTTTGTTGCTGAGTGGACTGGCGGCATAGAGCAGGGCGCGGGCCCGTAATCCGAGGGCAGCTGCGCCTGCCGGTTCGAGTAACTTCTTGCTGGCAAGATCCGCTGCGGAGTTCCGGCGCAAAATACCGGCGGCTTTGAAATATTCGTAAGCCGTATAAAAATCCTCGGCGACCCGTGTAAAGGCTTCGTGGTTCGATAAACGGGGTAGATCCCATTCGTCCCCGGCTTCGAGCGTGTGATCGATATACGGCATTCCTCCGAACTGCCGGCTGAGCGTGAAGTGAGCGTAGGCGCGTAGGAAATATGCCTGTCCCAATAAATCGTTTCGCTCCTCTTCGGTGGCATTTTTACACAAGTCGATGTTCTGGATTGCAATGTTACAACGGCGAATAATAGAGAACATCGCTTTGACGATGGGCTTATAATCGGCCTTACTCACATCGAATGTCAATTGTTCGATGAGCTCTTGCGAAAGAATACCCTGCTTGAAATTCAATTGAGAAACTCCTAATAAACCGCAGTCAACAGCATCGGTGGCTTGGTACCAGGAAAAAGTGCGGGATTGGAACAGGTCGTAATAGAATGGGAATGAGATATGGATGCGCTCCATGTTCTTTCCACCGTTTGATTCGTATACCCAGTCAAAATAACTCCTGTAGTTTTTGTAGGTTTCGAAGACCTCATCCTGCGTCAATCCGAGTTCCGGATCGACATCGAGGTAACTGCATCCGCCTGCCATTATCCCGGCGACACCATATAAGGCGGTCAGTTTGATTGTATGTAAAATATTATTTTTCACGGCTTTTAAAATGCGAGGTTGACACTAAGTTTGAGTATCCGCATAGTCGGATAGTAATTTGAAGCAGTAGTAAGTCGCTGCGGGTCGGTATCTTTCAAGCTGGAATTGAAGAAAGTCCAGAGATTGTTACAAGAGAGTGTAACGCCCAATGATTCTACTCCTAACGCCCTTTTGATTTTTGAACCGCTGAACTTATAGGCAAGCATTACCTCCTTGATCGTCAGATAATCCGACTTGCGCCATGTGTAACCGGGCAGAGCGAGATCGTAGCCCGGATATTTCGATGTTCCTCCACTCCATGCGTACATTTGATCGTTGAACGATAAGGCGGGGATGTCCGAGTTGTGGTTGTCGGGACGCCAATAATTAAGATGTGCCGCATGCACGACAAGATCGCCCGCGTAGAATGGAATAATGGAGGCTCTGCGATAGTTGATGTATTTGCCGATAGTGCCAGTCCACAGGGTTTTGAACGTCAGCCCTTTGTAAGAGAATCCCAAGTTGAAGGAATAGGTTACGGGGGCGTATGTGGAGCCGTCGAGCGTATGCAGATCCGTTATATCGATAATGCCGTCAGGTTTATAATCCAGGAACTTGTAGATACCCGGAGTGATATTCGTCCACTCTTTGGTATAGAGCGGATAACCATGCAATTCGTCAATACTATTGAAATATTTGTCGTCAATAAGTGTATTACCGGTGCGAGGAGCGCCATATTGTGTATTGACTGTTTTTTGATAAGCTGGAATGTATGGTGCATCATTGAACCGAGTAATTCGGTTTTCATTGAGGCCAAACATAACTCCGGCGTTGTAATGGAATCCGTTGCGCGTTGAGTTGCTGTAATTGAGTTCGATTTCCATACCGTGTTTTTTTACGGCGCCCATGTTGACCTCTTTGTATCCTACACCTCCCACGAACATCGTAACGATTGGGGGCAGGAAGATGTCTTCGCGTGTTTCGTCAAAGAAGTCTACGTTGAGTGTCAGGGTATTCTGCAACCATCCCATCTCGATGCCGAGGTCCTGTTTGTGTGCGGTTTCCCACTTGGCCTCTAAATTGGCTATACCATCCTCCTTGATATAGTTGCCGTCTTTTTTCCATGCGGAATAATAGAGCCATTGAGCGCTCGACGCATCGCTTCCTACCCAACCGTTCGAATAACGAATTTTCATTGTACTCCACCAAGGCATTGCTTTCTGCCAGAACGGTTCTTTGGAGATGTAGTACCCGACGGCGCCTGACGGGAATACGCCGTAGCGGTTCGACGGGGCGAATTGTTCGCTGCCGGTGACTCCCAGATTCGCTTCAAAGAGATACTTGCCCTTGTAGTCGTAAGTCAGACGACCGACAAAAGATTGATTGCGCTTCGGGAATGAGCTGCCGGAGTTGACCTGTCGTTGATTATAAAGGGCGAGCGCTGTTACATTGTGTTTTTTGGAAAATTTACGTGCATAATTGAGCGAAGCCTCGTAATAGGAGATAAATTCTATTCCGCTTGGTGAGTTATTCTGGGTGACTGCATACGGTTTTTCGTTGTATACATAGTTGGAGTTTCCTTCCCAGCGCCAAACCTGGGGGTTGCCCAAATCTACTGCATCCCATACGATATCCCAACGGAGTTGCTGCTGATCGGCTTGTTTGGCTATTCGGGAATAGTTGCTTGTAAGACCTACTTTTGCAGAAAAAGAGAGTCCTTTGGTAATAAAGTTGAGGTCCTGTTTCAGGATTACGTCCGTCATCAGGCGATTGGTCATTGTCGAGCGATAATCCGCATCCATGAGGTACGAATAGGGGTTCTCATAGACGCAACCCTGATTGTCGGCAATACGTATTTCTTCAGCCGTGGGATAATCGGGATCCGGGTAGTATCCGAGAGCCCAGGCTGGATAATAAGCAGGATAACTTACAGAGGGTGCTTGGTACATTGTCGAGAACAGAGTAGAGGATGTTTCCGTTGAATTAAGTCTACGACTGATTTGCGTAGCACCTCCGAATTTGAATGATAAAGAAGTTGATTTGGTGATATCCCAGTCCAGATTGACACGGTAATTGAACTTATCGTATTGATAGTTGGTGCCTTTGGTTACTTCTTTTAGAATTGAGCCGTCGTGAACATATCCGACCCCGATATAATAGCGTACCTTGTTCGAACCTCCGACCATACTGAAATCGGCGTTGACACTTGATGAAAAATCTTTGGTCATCAATTCATACCAATTCACGTCAGGATAACGGAGCGGATTGGATTGGTCGGCATATTGCTTGATAATATCGTCGGAATAGAGCGAACCGAATGAGCCTGCATTCCGGTAAGCGATATTCGCCATGTTGATGATTGTGGGGGCATCGACATGTTCGACGGGAAACATCGGGGTGTTTGCGCTGTATTCTACGTTAACTTTGAATTTTGGTTTCCCCTTGACGCCGGTTTTGGTCGTTATGAGGATTACACCGTTGGCCCCTTTTGAACCATAAACAGCTGTTGCTGAAGCATCTTTCAAAACGGAAATGGATGCAACTTCATTGGGGGAGAGTGAGGCCATATCTCGTTCAATGCCATCGACCATAACCAATGGGCTGTTGCCTTTCCAGCTTGACAGGCCTCGGAGAAGAATCGATGTCTGGGAGTCGATTTCGCCCGGGGCACCGCTGGAAGAGATGACTGACATGCCCGATACCTTGCCAGCCAAAGCATTTTTGAGGTTGGTTGTACCCGAATCGACCAGCTCGTCGCCTTTTACCTGTGAAATGGCGCCGATAACTGATTCTTTTTTCTGTACGCCATATCCAACGACCACAATGTCATCGATGACATTGTTATCTTCTTGTAACGTAATAATCCATTCTGTTTGCGCATCAATTGCTTTTTCCTCGGGAGCATAGCCAACAAAAGAAATTTGGAGTATGGTTCCGAGCGGGGCTGCGAAAGTGAAATGTCCCTTGTGATCGGTTACGGTGCCACCCAATGCTGGTCGGTCTTTGGCTACGACAGTAGCTCCGGCAACAGGCAACGAGTTCTTGTCGACGACAGTTCCCTTGATGGTGATTTTATCGGGAATTGCTGATTGCTGTGGCGAATCTACACTATTCCCCCCTGCTATAGCCGGGGCTGAGAATAATACAGCCAATAAGACCGCAACTATCCAGAGGAGGCTACTCAGATCGTAGGAATTTCTTAAGTCATTTTGCATCATTTGGTTATTGATTTTAGATGGGTTTTGAGAGAAAAAACCGGAAAGTCTCGCAACTGGTCAGTCCGTTGCGCTTTCTCATCACAGAGTCCTTCAAATTAACGGGCTATTCCTTTCCGGGCTTGAAAGGAACGCAGGATTTTTCCATGATGAAAATCGGGCTGTCCCACAATGGAAGTCTAGAAAAACGAATTTTCCCTCCGGACATTCCACCTCGGAGAATAACGCAGGACAAGTCATATATGCGTCCCGTAATCGGTTCTACATATACAGCCTCTTTGAGCGAAAGGCCGTCGATTGTCAGGCTGACGAGTTCTCTCTCGAGTTGGTCTGTAGGTATCTGGTCGCTGAACCAGAGCATGGCACCTATTGTTTTGCCGTTTTTGTCTGCAAGACCGACTAACGAAATCTCCCGGTCTGAATAGCTGGATTCCAGCGTAAGTTCTTTCGGGAATACCTCTGTCGTCAGCAAGTTGGCCATATGACGCACACCGTAAAATGCAGGACGTTTGTAAACCACGCTTTTTCGCAGGTTCATCCGAATCAGTCCGAACGATTGGAGCATATTCTCGTACTGGAGATCTACCATGGTGAAAATCGAGGAGGGAATGACTAAGTTGAAATCATTGGCCATACGGCGCAAATCCCACTTCACCTGTTTGTATTCGCTCCACTCCCAGTGATTCATGGCATGACCGTATTCGAGGATGCTCGGACAACCGGTTTCTCCCTGAAAAATATCGATTTTTTCGGAGTAGGATTTCACTAATTTCCGGAGTGCCAGAATATCGGTAGTCGCAGTGTCGGGATTGGGATAATAGGGGTGATAGCTGACGTAGTTGATGAGATGGAGTTTTTTACGCTCTTTGACAATATCCATGACGGATTTGGTCCAGCCGAGTGGCATACCGGAAAGTCCGAATGCAAGGATTACAGCCTCGTTGTCGATCTTGCGAATTTCTTCGGCCGTGCGAATGAGCATTTCTGCATAATATTCGGGATTGTTTTTACTGCGCAAGTTGGGTTCGTTCCATATTTCCCACATGGCAATCCTGCCTTTGTAGTGTTTGACGGTTTCTCGAACATATTTGCACCAGGCTTTCATCACCTCTTCCTTTATAAAGAGTCCGGCTCCCAAATTACGGTCTACACCGTAAATGGGATTGCCATAGCAGAGGCACATCCATGGGCGAACTCCTTCCTCATTGAGTCCGTCAACGATTTTGTCGAGCCATGCGAAATCATATTTCCCTTTTTCTTGTTCACATTTAGCCCATCCACTTTGGATGCGGGCATAGCCGACACCGAGCTCTCCAACGTATTGTTTATATTTGGAAAAGTCTGCATAGTCACGGTCAAGGGTCTCACAACCGACCGACCATCGGGAATTGCCTGTACCGTCGGCAGGTTTAGTGGCAAGCTCCCCGATTTGTAGAAGCGGAGGTGTATGAACATTAAATTGTTGCCATGTTACCGAATAAGGTTTCTTTTGGGCGAATGACATTCCGGTAAATGACATAAACAAGAGGATTAAGAATTTAGTCATAATTTTTTATAATTAGTAGTTTGTTATGCAGCAGTGTGGTGTGGTGTGATGTAATGCAAATATAGTGATAAAAAATTACTAAACAAGAAAAAGAAAGAAAAAAATTGATGCAGACAGGAACTGAGTAGTCGTTTTTTAATGCAAATTCCCTAAATTTGTTGGGTAAACAGGAGACGAAATGGAAGTCATAGATTCGTTAGAAATAGATCAGATGGCTCGTAAACGTTCAGTAAAATGCGTCTTTTAGAGTGAGATAAATGGCAATCGCTTTGCAAGCGATAAACCATTGGAAAGGGGACAAGTGGTGTATGACCAATGAATATTAGCCAAAGGTGTATGAAAACCTATATTTCCTATCTGTGTATTGCGGCACAACGCGATATCATTCGTCGGTATGTTAATGAAGGCCGTGCTATATTGTATGAATATATCAAAAACGGAAACGAGACAAAAATTAACGGCCGCAACTTATACCCAATTTACACAAAAGAATGATATTTGCGGATGTTTATTAGAAAATCTCATATCAGTCAGGTGTAATCATCCTATTTTTTAAATAGTAAGCAGTTTAATTTTCCGATTTCAAAAAATCTGCCTATCTTATATTGGTTATTAAAACTGAATATTTAAATGTAACAAATTAAAAAAGCCCCTTGTATGCTGTTGCTTATTCTCTTATACAAAGATGTAATGACTAAATTATCAAATCGTAAATTTTCCCCTCTCTTCTGCACGATCTTAATCATATTGCGGGTTCTTGTGAGAAAACCATCAAGAAGACTCTCTGCTGTAAGCGTAACGGTTGCATTACGGCCCGTAGTACTCGGCTCGATATCGAAATAAATCTGTCTCCTGTCTTCGTTAGGTTCGATTTTGGGATGGCATCATGTATTTAGCCCCTTCATCGCTAAACGTCAATATTCATTCTCCGCTCGAAACTACATCGATGGACTGGGTACTACCTCCGATAAGATAAACCGTCAATGGCTCTTCAGTCTTTCGGTTAACTGAAATCGAAAGAGCGGAACTATTGCTGTTTGTACTATTATCCGAACATCTGGCAAGAGTCGTCAGAACTAATGCTGAACAGAGCAATGTTTTCTAAAAGTAAATAATTGTCAACTGATTATTTAGTACACGTATGGCGTAATTCTTGTTCCCACCACAATAATAAAAATCAATTATTATTTACAGAATTTAAAACTACTTCCTATTCAATTATCTCACTATTAATGTAAAAAAATAGTTCAATATCACCGTTATCCTTTTGAATAGACATGAAAATGCTATCGTTTAGAATATTAATTTCTATTGAAAAAGTCTGTACTACAACTAATATTTAATGAAAGATATAAAGACGAATATCATGATACAAAGAATATAAAGTTATCAATTTAACGGTGTGAATACCTTTTATTTAAAGAATATTTCTATCTCTTCTTTTCCTATGCTTTATTGTAACACTCCCCAAACATGGTTCGACTTGTGATTTTGACATACAATGGAATCACGCCAAGCAATTCGTGCAATCACAATCCCACACTCAAATCAGTTTCTTATTTTGAGGCTTTCCCGGGGAGACGGGCGTGTGGCGCATCGACTACGAACTGCTGATCTGAAAAAGCCCCCCCCCGAAGCTTAGGCTCCGGGGGCTTTCTGTGTCGTGCAGGCATCTACCATGTAGACGATCGAGACGTAGGGCACGCCCGAACGGGCTGAAAGCCCGATTTCGCACGTGCGGTTGTTCGAATAACCCGCCTTCACGCCCGAGCGTTTGATGACGGGCCGCAGTTTGCGCGGGGCCCAGGCGTTGACCTCGGGGTGCGTGAATCCGCAACCTCCTCGGGCACCACCACCTCGTCGGCACACAGCCGCGCCAGCGAAACGATCACCCCGGACAGCCCCATGCGGCGCATCGAGCAGGTGACATGCACGGCGACAGGGCCGGAACTCCAGCCGGTCGCGCAGGAAGGTCCAGATGAACTCCGCCGGTTCGTAGAGTTTCATGCGGCCGATCTTTTCGTGCATGCGGTGCAGGCAGGGGCTCTGGTCGCACAGCACCGGCCAGCGCCTCTTCCAACTCGGCGGTCTTGCGGTCGGCGATGTCGGCCATGCCCTTGCTTTCCCAGATTGTGTCGCAGCAGAGACGTTCCATGTTCTCGGGAAAGACAACCTCGTAACCCGCCTTGCGGAGCTGCGCGACCATCTTTTCGGCCAGCGGTTCCGCGACTGGGGGTCGCGGGCGAGACCCATCGTCTGATTGATGCAACTCGGGAAATAGACCACCTTGTCCGGTTCCGGCGCGGACGCCGTGCGCAGCGTTTCGGGCATCCGATAGGCCCGCGGCATCCGATAGGCCCGCGGCATCGAGGGCAGCCATTGGGGAAGCTCCAGCGCATGCAGCCCCTTCGCGGCAGCGGTCATCGTCCGGGGGCCGAAAACCCGGTGCACCGTGTCGGCCAGCGTCAGCACGGGGCGCAGGATGTTTTTCAGCCCGGTGAAACGGCGGGCCGCAAACTCCCCGGCGGCACCCGCAACGCGCGCAGGGCGTAGGTCTGTTCTCCCGTATTGATTCCCACGGGATAGTTCGTCGAGCAGAGCCCGTCCCCGGCGCAGGTCCGCTCCCCGGGGTAACGATAGCCGCGTTCGAGCTCCCGCACGAGGCGCGGATTCTCGCCGGAGGCTTTCAGCCGGGCGATCTCGCGGCGCACGACGATGCGCTGGCGCGACGAGAGGAGCAGCCCGCACGTCAGGCAGTTCACCTCGCAGAACCCGCATTCGATACAGCGGTCAATCAGGGGATCGATCAGCGGCAGGAGTTTGAAATGGGAGGGGTGACAGCGGGGGGGGGCATCGTTGAAGATCACCCCGGGATTCAACAGTCCCGCAGGGTCGAACAACTCCTTGACGGCCCGCATCACGGCCAAGGCGTCGTCGCCCCACTCGCGGCGGAGGAAGGGCGCCATGTTGCGCCCCGTGCCATGCTCGGCTTTGAGCGAGCCGTCGTACCTGCCGACACGAGTTCCGCAACGTCGTTCATCAGCGCCTCGTAGCGCGCCACCTCGGCCGGGGGCGAAAACGACTGGTTGATGATGAAATGGTAGTTGTCTTCGAGGGCATGCCCGTAGATGCAGGCGTCGTAGCCGTGACGGGCGATCAGCGCCTGCAATTCGGCCGTGGCGCGGGGCAGGTCCTCGATGTGGAAAGCAACGTCCTCGCTCAGGCAGGTGGTCCCGGCGGGACGGCTGCCGCCCACCGCCGGGAAGATGCCCGAACGGACGGCCCAATATTTCGCCTGCTCGGCCGGATCGTCCGTAAAACGTGCGGGAACGTAGAGCGCGAACCGCCCCAGCAACTCCCCGATACGGGCGACATTGGCGGCCAGCTCCTCCGGAGTGTGGGCTTTGGTCTCGGTCAGCAGGGCCGTCAACCTCTCGCCCGTGGTGTCACCGACCGATGCCAGCGACTTGCGGTCGAGCATCTCGGCGCTGTGCACGATGCGCTGCTCGGCGGAGTCATGCAATTTGCGCATCTCCACGACGGGGCCGAGGAATCTGCGATGTTTGTCGGTCATGGTCTCTGTGATTCAAAAACAGGAGAGGCGGTCGCCTCTCCTGCAAAGATAAAGAAATGAAGGCAATCATATACTTCGATATGCCCGCCGTTTCGGAACACCGTTCCCGCGGCCTTTGGCCGCGTATACAAATCCGGCCCCATCCCAAACACGTCCTTCAAGGGAAGAGCTTCGTGCCGTTACACGGCAAAATCAGCATCTCGGAATGCCGGTCGGTGACAATCGCACGAATGAACGGTTTTCCGCAACGCCCGCCCGTCAGCACGAGCCGTCCGCCTGGGCCAGCAGACCGTAGAAAGCCGCTTCGCCGATATGCTCCGCAGGTGCGATGCGGGTCAGCCCCGCGACATCGCGCAGTCCGTCGCGCAGGGCCGCTTCCATATGGGCGAACGAACGCGAAATCTGACCGCCCAGCAGGAGACATTCGACGCCGTGTTCGACGAGCAGGTCGCGGAGCGCCGCGGCAAGGATGCCCCCGACCGTTGCGAAGGTCTCGCGGGCCCGGGCATCCCCCTCTCCGGCCATGCGGCCCAGATCGGCCACCGTCAGCGCCGGGTCCGTATGGCCCGCAAGCTCGCCGTAGATGCGCAGGAATCCCCGTTTCGAAGCGTAGTCCTCCAAAATGCCGTCGCGGTAGGGAAGGTTGAAGATCACCACCTTCGGACCGCCCGCCGGGTTGCACAACACCCGTCCGTCACGGCTCAGGGCGAAGCCCAGCCCCGTGCCGAGCGACACGAGCGCCGAGGCGCCGTATCCGGCGGCGTTGCCCCGGGCGATCTCCCCGGCCAGCGCGGCGTTCACGTCCTGCATGAAACGGATCTCCGCATCGGCGGGAACGCCGGGCATCGCGTGCAGCACGCCGCGCAGATCGACGCCGCAGATGCTGCGGAACTTGTGCGTCATGCGGGAGACGCCGGCCGCATAGTCGAACGGTCCGGGAATGGCGATGCCGATGCCGGCGAGCTCCATGCCCCGCTCCGCTGCGAAGGCCGCGCCCCGGGCCACCGCAGCGGCCAGGGAGCCTTCGATCTCCTCGCGGGAACCCTCCGAACGAATCGGACAACTGAACTCCGACCCGGACAGAAGCTGCCCGGCGGCGTCCGCCACAGCCGATTTGAGGAACGTTCCCCCGACATCGAGCAGCAGGCGGCAGCTATTCCTTGTCGAACCCATCTTTCAGCATCGTTTTGTGGACGCAGATGGGTTCCGTGCGGAGGTTCTCGATCACGTAACGGCCCATGTCCGCGGGAACCACGACCATATCCATATACTCGGCATCGAAATAGCGTTCGGGCTGTGCGACGGAACGGATGCGGATGCGTTCGCCGTCCACGAGCGTCAGCACGTGGAACTTGCCGCAGGTGTCGTCCTCGATGCGTTTCTCGAATTCGAGGCGGCGCAGCGTGAAGTAGAGCAAATCGTGCTCGCCGACGATCTTCTCGGCCCAGCCGTCGCCCTCGCGCACCGTGCGGGGCTGCTGGACGATGTTATTGCGCACCCAGCTGGTCGTGCGCTCGTAGGCCAGCGTCCGTTCGCCGTGCCACGTGTGGATGGGGCGCGGCTTGCCGTCGAGGTCGGCGCGCAGGTAGTCGTAGAGTTTGTAGGTGTAGGAGCCGATCGTAAGACTGCCGATTTCGAGCACCACCTGGTTGCGGCCCGACGAGTGGATCGTCCCGGCGGGAAGCATCACCTGCAAGCCGGGTTTCGAATCCTCGTAGCTGACGTATTTCAGGTAATCCACGGGCTTGTATTCGGTGTCGGCCAGCTTGATGTCGCGGATGAACTGCTCGGTGTCGGCATCGTCGCGGAAGCCCACGAAGGTCTTGGCGTCCTGTCCGGCCACCACCACGTAGTAGCTCTCGTCCTGACGGCCCAGTTCGCCGAAATGTTCCTGGTTGTATTTGGCTCCCGAATGCACCTGGATCGACATGTTTCCGTTGCTGTGGAACGTATCGTCGTAGTTGAAGCGGATGGGGAAGTAGCCGCCGAACTTCTCGACGCACGGCCGGCCCATGATGGCTTCGCCCTCCTTCTGCACGAACGAGAAATAGGGGAAGTCGATCTTCTCGTCCCCGGCCTCGACGACGATCGACACCTCCATCGGGATCAGGTCGAAGACCCATGCGCAGTTGCGCATCGTGTCGGGCAGATTGCGCAGCTTTTTGACATAAGTGCCGCCCCACACGCCCTCGAGATAGACCGGCTTGCAGCGGAACGGATAGCAGGCCAGCGACCGGAAGATGTCGGACAGCGCCTCCATCGGAATCATGTGGATATGGTCGGGACGGTCCGAAGCCATGTAATAGTCGAGCAGTTTGCCGCGCAGCAGCTTGCCGCGGTGGCGCACACCCATCTCGAAATCGGCGTAGTAGCAGCGGCGAATCACCCGGTTGGCCGGAGCGGCCACCTTGTCGCCGAGGTTGGCGAACTGGCCGCGGCGGATGCGGAGGATCGCCTCCTTGGGCGTTACGTCGAAATAGCATTTGATATCATAGAGTCCGCGCACCTCCTCGACCAGGCATCCGCTGCCGTAGACCAACAGCACACGTCCGGCGGCAGCAGGGGCCCGGAGCACCTCGAGGCGCTGTTTGAACGCCGCGAATTTCGACGCGTCGAACAGATCCTCGTAACCGCGCTCGATCAGGCGACCGAACAGCAGCGACGGGTCCTTCGAGGTGTCCCATTCCAGATTGGGGTTGATCATGTCGGCGATCTCCCGCTCGGATTTGAGCACCTCGGTAAACGCCGCTACGTCCACTCCGATCCCTTTACCCAGCAGCTGCTGCGAGAGCAGGTTGACCATCCGCGTCCAGTCGGCCGTGGCGTAGCCGTCGAACCCGACGACGACGTTTTTGCCGGGCGCGGCTTTCAGGCGGGAAGCGATCTCCCCGGCCAGGGCGGCGGCAGCCTTGGAGGTTCCGGCGACGACCGCCCCGACGGTCTTCTTCGGGAGTGCCGGACGGTTGACGGCGCGGGGGTCGTCATACGGAAAGGGGTTGTACATGAAACTCATAGAAATACGGTTTTATAGGGTTAATTCATAATTTCGTGATATTCGAAGTCCATGATCTCGGCCAACATGCCCAGCTCGCGCAGGTAGTCGCCGTCAACGATGGCGAAATGCTGCGTGGTGCCGATTTTCAGGATCTCTTCGAAGAGCCGCTCGACGGGAACCACCGGGCGGAAGATGCTGTGCGAATAGGTGGCCAGGATGTGATCGCCTTCGAGCGAATCGACCAGCGTGGCGACCAGCTTGTAGCGTCCGTCGCACTCCACCAGCTGCGCCATTGTCTTGCGCCCCGGCGAGATGCGGTACCAGGCGAACGGAGCCCCGGCGTACTTGTAGGAGGTCTTGGCGAAGCGCACGTCGCGGGCGATGACCACATTCTGCTGCCAGGCGGGGTCGTTGTGGTCGTTGGGACCGGCATGGCCGCCGGCGAAGGTGCCGTAGTCGGACTCGATGTGGAAGGGTTCGAGGAAGTTGACGTTTTTGCCCGAGATCAGCTTCAGCAGGTAGGTGATGAGACCCGCGCCGATGTCGGCCTCGGGAACCAGCACCGAACAGTTGTCATTGAACCACGGATGGTAGAACCCGGCGCGCAAGCCCACCAGCTCGAACATGGCCCGGTCGATGTCGTTGAAGACCATCACGTCGATGTCCGACCGCTCGGCCATCTTCTGCAAGCCGATCGAGGCGCGCACCGAGGCTTCGAACTTGTCGCGCGCCACGTCGTCCATCATCTTGTAGCGCGAGGTCAGCTCGCCGCAGTACGCCTGCAACTCCTCGTCGCTCACGGCGTCGATCATCTCGCCGTAGGTCGAATAGGGCAGGAAGCGGATTTCGGGCCCCAGCTTGGTGAACAAGTCGTACGGGTCGATGTAGGTGGACCACATGGCCTCGTTGTAGTTGGCCAGCAGCCCCAGGTTCGACTGGCGGAGGATGGCGCGGGCGCGGGCCGCCGAAGCGAAGAGGCGGATCTGCCCGGTGACCTCCTCGCGCGAACCCATCACGACCTTCACGTGCCGGCGTCCCGTGCGGGGCACCGACCCGGAGGCTTCGAGCGATCCGACGAGCGTTCCGGCGCAGAGGTAGTCGATGAAGTCGTCCTCGTCCAACGTGTCCCGAAACGAAACGTGGTCCTTGGCGACGTTGACGAAGAGGATCGGCACCTCGGGCATGTCGCGCAGGAAGCGTATCCACGCGAAGTCCTCGGACCACGAAAGGAACTCGGCGATGACGAAATCGACCTTCTCCATGTAGAAGCGGTCCATAGCCTCCACGGCCTCCTCCTTGTCGTAGACGATCCCGGGGAACACAACGTCGAGGAATTCCATCGTCGCAAGTATCTTTTTCACATCGGCGTCCTTGCGTTCGGCATACGTGCCCCGCCGGAGCCCTTCGCCCAGCGTCTTGAAACGGGGCGACGCGATCAGCAGCAGACCTGCTTTCGCTTTTCTGGTTTTCTGGTTACTATTCATGTCTGATCTTGTTATAATCCCTCATATAGAAATATTTGGCTCCGAGAAGCATCACCACGCCGCACACGAGCCACACGACGGCCAGCATCGAGATGCCGAACGATAGCCCCGCGGCCTGCTTCACCATACCCAGCACCAGCGGAGCCAGCGCGCCGATGGCGAATCCGGTCATAATCATCACGCCCGAAGCCGAGGAGTGGTACCGGGGCAGGATGACGTCGTAAAGCACCGTGTAGGTGTTGGCGTCGAAGAACGCACGGGCGAAGCCGAAGCCGGCAAAGCCGATATAGATGACCCACAGCGTAGCCGAATTGCCCATCAGGACGATGAACGGCACGGCGGCCAGCAGTCCGAAGCCCTGCATGGCCATACGCCACGCGGGATGCAGGCTCCCGAGCTTGTCCGAAAGGCGTCCGGCCAGCAGCACGCCGACAAAGGCGAACAGGTGGGTGTAGAACATCGAGTGAAATCCGGCGCCCGCGAGGTCCATGCCGAAATTCTCGTAGAGATAGGTCGGCATCCACGTAAGGTAGCCCGTCAGCACGAAGATCAGTCCGGCGAAGCAGACGGTGAGGATCAGGGCCGTCGGCGTGGTGAAGACCATACGGAAGCCCTCCGTCAACCGAGGCTTGGGCTCCGCGGCCGACGCGGCGGCGACGGCAGCCGGCTCCTTCTTGTCCTTCAGCCGCACGGCCATGATGACGCCGTGCACGACGCCGACGGCGCCGAAGACGTAGAAGGCGCTGCGCCAGCCCCACAGCTGTCCAATATAGCCCGCGGCATAGCCGCTGATGATGATGCCGATGTAGTAGGCCGTCTGGTGGACCGACATGGCGAAGGCCCGCGTCTTGTCGTGGTACTGCGCCAGCAGCGAATAGTTGGCCGGTCCGAAAAATGCCTCGCCGCCGCCCGTGGCGACGCTGCGCATCAGCACGAGCATCACGAACCCGTTGCAGAGGCCCGTGAACATCGTGGCCACGCTCCAGAACAGGATACTTCCCGTGACGATCCATTTCCGGCTGAAACGGTCGCCCACCAGTCCCCCGATGGGCACCAGCACGGCGTAGAAAAGGTTGAAGACCGTGGCGATGGAGCCGATGGCCACATCGCTCAGGCCCAGGTCCTCGCGGATGAGCGGAAGCACCACGTTGAAGACCTGACGGTCGGCCTGGTTCAGGAGATAGGCGACCCACAGCAGGGCCAGCACCTCCCATTTGTACTTCGGGTTTTTCTTCCCGACGGTTGCGGTTGTCATTGATTATAGGTTGAGTTAATAGAGCATATTCTGTAGTTCTGGCAGTCTTATATTCTACCACATTTTTCATGTCAGTGATTAATTAGTGTGCAGAGATGGCTGATATGGCCAAAAGGCTGGAGAAACTGAAAAAGAAAGTTTTTTCATTAAAAAAAGTGGTTAGCGTTTTTTTTTATATATTTGTAAAACGACAATATAAAAGTTGTGAGGTGTGGTTTTTACTTCAATTAGTGTTGTGTGGTGTGGTGCAAATATACGCAAAAAAATGAACAAACCAACTATTATTTCATTTTTTAATGACAGAACATGCCGGAAACGATTAAAATAGATCATGAAAGCCAAGTCCCAGTTTACAAACAGATCGTGGGGCAGGTGGAAGCATTGGTGCGCAGCGGCGAGTATGCCGAAGGATGCTTGTTGCCGTCGATGAACGAACTCTCGGCCATGCTTGACATCTCGAAGGAGACCGTCAAAAAGGCCTACTCCATACTTCGAAACAAGGGATTCATCGACGCCAGACAGGGCAAGGGATTTTATGTTTCGGCCGCAGAGGTCTCGGCAAAAATGAGCGTCCTCGTGCTGTTCGACAAGCTGAGCAACTATAAGCAAGTGCTTTTCAACTCGTTCGCCGGGGAGATCGGTGACGCGGCCGAGATCACCATCCGGCTCCACAATCAGAACGTCGAACTGCTGGAATACTACATCGAAGAGAATCTCGACCTGTTCGACTACTATGTCATCACGCCCCACTTCCCACTCGACGCCGCTTCGCAGAAACGGGTGCTGAAGATACTCACGCGTATCCCCAACCGAAAGCTCATTCTGGTCGATCACTGGATGAAAGAGCTTCCGGGTAACTACGGCGCCGTCTACCAGGATTTCGCCAATGACGCTTACGAAGGGCTGGGGTACGGGCTCAAAAAGCTCAAAACCTGTTCCCGGTTCAACGTCGTGACGCTGCCCTCGAGCCTCTATTACGCCTCGGTGGGCGAAGCCGTGGAGCGGTTCTGCCGTGACAATGACATCGCCGTAGAGTTCCACACGGAGATCACCCCCGAAATCATCCGCGAGAAGGAGGTTTACCTGATCCTCAACAGCCAGTACGACCTGGGACTGATCGAGCTGGTGCGCCGGGCGCGCGAACTGAACTTCCGCGTGGGCCGCGACATCAGCATCATCTCCTACAACGAGTCGCCGATCAACGAGATCATCCTCAACGGCCTGACGACCATCTCGACCGACTTCCGGCAGATGGGCGTGCTGGTGGCCCGGATGATCCTCGAAAAATCGCTCTCCAAGGTCAAGTGCGACTTCCAGATGATCTGCCGCAACACCTTTTAGGCGCCCCGACGATAAAGAACCGACTCCCCGGCCTCCGCGCTCCGGCACGCGAACGCATCGGCTGGGTTGATTTCCTGCGTGTCACCGCCTGCTTTCTGGCGGTCTTTTCCCACAGTTGCCCCCCCCTCGTTGGCGTGTTCGACAGCGACCGCGCGACTTTCCTGTAAAGGGCGCTGGCCGGCAGCCTCATACGAGTCTGCGTGCCGCTCTTCGTGCTGTAGCCCTACGCGAAGATACTCGCTCCGGCGCTGGCGCGTAACCTGGCGTTTCGAGAAGTGAACAACACGTCCCCCACCACCAGAAACAATCCGTATCGATTTTTTCAAAAATCGAATCCGAAATGCACTTTCTGCCTTATTCGATATACGGTGAGATGATAGAATCCATCGGTCGGCTGGAGGTTGATGCGTATTGTGGGGAACTCGCTTTTCTTTATCAGATGTTGGAGAATGTGGAATACAATAAATTTAAAATATCGGTTCGTGCATCCGTTGCATTGACAAAACTAGCCAAACACTCGGATGCAGACCAAAGTTTTCGATAAGTTAGAGTTACGAATGACCTTATCCAATGAGCAAATGGCATGTAATATATCCGTAATAACAAGCTTGCTGCGATATTCAGTAGCCTTTGTCGGAAGGACGAGTAATATGTTTTCTTACTAAAACTACGGTTGAACTTGCATACATCCAATGGCATGTTATCTACGATCAGACACCATTCTATCAAATGCTTGCAAAGCATATCTGTATGGACAAACAAGGCCTTTGGTCGGCGGTTGTAGATGCTGCGCTCATTTGAACTAGTAACCTGTTGGGTAGCATGCGAAATAATTGGCATTCCAAATCAACACCCATATATTTCGACGTAAGGGAGAGAACACTGACTTTGAGAGCACTCATACAAGGACTGTGATGTTAGCAACGAAAGTTCATTTGGGATTCTATAATTTTAAATCTGTTCGTAATTTACAACGAAGTTGGTAATGATATTTTTCCTGTTATAATCCCAATAAATTTTGGATTATAACAGGAAAATCATGAAGAGGACAAACATAAAATATTTAAGTGCTTTCCATTTTAGGAGGCAACAAACTCAATAAGAATGGGTGTAATTTTATTTTTCTATGAATTTACAATCGAAACAAATTGGGTAATGATCTGATATATAGGGGACACCGTAATTCTTATTGACAGTCTTAAAGCATAACGGCGTGAAATTGCGATAGAAGATATGATCGAGTGAACTGACACCTTTCAGAAGGCTCGATGTAGTAAAGCCATTGAAGGAATTGATGTCGTCAGTTTGGGGAGCAGTTGTTCGTGCTGCTTTCATCCACGTATCGAAAACGTCCAATGCCGGAGCCGATGTGGGATTGTCATAACGCGCATTCATATCCCCTACAATTACCACTGCCCCTCTTTCACCGGCTTCCTCCTTCATTCGTGCAACGTTGACTTTTGCACCATTAATACGAGCTTCCACACCCTTATTGTCCATGTGAGTATTGTAGAACGAGAACTCTCTGCCGGTTTCTTTATCTTGGAGACGGATCCAAATTGTTTTGCGGGGTTTGCGTGTATCCCATCCTGCGGATTCTGGAATATCAGGAGTTTCACTAAGCCAAAAAACTCCACTGTTAATACGGTGAAAACGGGACCTGCGATACATAATCATTTGGCCCTCCCTAATACAATCGTATTCACGTAAGTTTTCCATGAGGTATTTTGCCAATTTGTCCTGTGATTCTTGGATACCAATTACGTCAGGGTTAAGTTCGCGCCACATTTTTAGGATGGGACCTTTACGGGCTTCCCAAGTTTGGGCTCCCGTATCCTCAGGAGCTTCGTTGCGAATATTGAATGACATTAGACGAAGGAAAGGTTCTTCTTTTGAAATATTTCCTTGATTACCGGGTTCCGGTTCAGGCTTCTGGAGAATCTCTGAATTGGACTCACAAGCACCGAATGAGATAATGCCACAACAAAAATCAAAACAAGTTTTTTCATGATAATTTTTCCTGTTATAATTCAAATAGACTTGGACTAAATCTTTGGTTATTTTTTATTTTCTTGAAGAGTTCCCTTATGAAAAGTTTATGCACAGGGAACTCAGTTGGCGCGGATATATAAGGAGTCTCTCTCTTTGGTTCTTTCGAAAGTCAAGATATTAGAATCCATAAAAATCCTTCGATAAACAGACTTTCCATGGTGGCCTGATTTTGGTTGAACTTTTTCAATATGAGAGGAGGCTCGAACAGACCGTTACCGACCAACTCTTCAAATGGACGTCGATTCCGGCATAAATCTTTTATCTGTTAAAACTAATTTTGTGCTCTCATGGCTATCGTCATTTTAGTTAGTAAAGGTTGGCAGTTTTAATTTGACCAAAATTTCGATAGTTTTTCGGCTATTCGCTTTCATCGCAGTAAACATAAACTATTTCTTTTTAACAAAATTGGGACTATAGTTATATGGCATAGATTTTACTCAAGAAAGTGTGAATTGTTCTGCTTGTAAGCAATACCTCTATTCGCAATCAAAAATATGCAAATTGACGGAGGTTTACTTAATCTTCTTGGAAAAGAGACTGTCTAACAAATTTTAGACAGCCTCTTTATAGTTTGTTTTAATTCCTAATCATACTTCAATTGATGCTGATTGAGCGAATGAATAGAGGTTGTTTTACACTACTGTTGTTACGACGTATTTCAAATGCGATTTCCCCAGCCAATGGTGTGTCGAGGTAATAAACTCCATCACCAGTTTGCGTTTTGTCGATTGTCAAGGTGATATAATCCTTATCATTATCCGAAGCTGTACCTGCAGTTTGTAATGAGCATTTCAAACCTTGAAACGCATCTAATTTACCTGCGGATAATGCTGCATCAGAACCAAATACAGCAACAGCGACGCCATTAACTTTCATCAAAACAGTTACCTTACTCTTAACGGTTTGACACATACGAATGACAATTGTCTTAATTGCCCCCTCATAATTCTTCGTTGAAAGTTCACTATCAAACTTAAAGCAGAATCCACGATTATATTTTGCATCTGTTGTCTTTTCTGTCACACCGGTATAATTCCAAGTCAAAGCTGAAGGTGTGCCAACAATCATAGAACCATTTGGAAGCATTGGAAAACATCCATCCGTTAATTCGTTTCCTTCAGTTAATTCCCACGTATAAGAGCTACCGATCTCCATAGAAGTTTGTTGCAAGGCTATCCGATCCAATTATACGTTAATCCACATTGCCGTGTGTAATTTCACAAAGCTGGTTGATAGTTCAATTTACTCTCTGAATTTTAATTATACCATCTTTGTGTAATTTCGTTTTTTTCGTCGCTGAATTATTCTTTGCTGCTCTTCATAAGCCTTCGTGTCGGCCAAATCCAATAGCGTATTCACGACTTCTGAAATGGGATTTATTGTGTGAATTCGTTGTTTTTGTTCCGATTGTTGCTGTTCTACAGCCTGCCGCACCTCTTTCGGTGCCGGATACAATTCGTTGAAGAGATTTGCCGAGAACTCTTTTCCCAGCACCGACCCGTTGGCGACGACACCTGCCTTGTGATCGATAAACGTTACGCCGTAGATCCTGCCTACCGGGTTGATGCGGAAAATCGCGTCGATATTATCCGCCTTGAGCAGTCGCCGGAACTTGTCCCGTGTATTGTGCGGGTTCATGGCGTCTTTGACTGTTTGCCGTAACCGGTCGAGCGAGCCTTTCTCTTTTAGTCTGTCTTTTGATGCTGCATAGTATTTCTGAAGGGCTTTATAACCTACGTCTTTCCCTATTTTACTCGACTTGATGGGAGTGCCGATGCCATAGCCGTCGTCGGTCATGGCGCCGTAAATAATACCCGCATAATTTCTGCCGTCGATAGTTCCCGTACGTTCTTCGACCGAAACGTTAAACCGCTCCAGCAGTGTGCGTAACTCACTGTAGGAGGAACATTTGTAATTACGCAGGCACGCCCGCACGACAGACGACACCTGCCGCTTGACATTTCCATCGGGATAATTCACCTTCCGCAGGCCCTCCCTGTCCGTCTGTTCCTGTCCCTTGATGCTCGGATGCAGGCCGTATTTGCGCTCCAAGTCACGCAATATCTCCATCGAACGTCGGGCCTCGAAATCATGCGGGAGTTTGCGGCCCTGCTCATCGACCCGCAGCGATACGATGTGCAAATGCTCCCGGTCGATATCCTTATGTTTGAAAACGATATAGGGCTGGTCGCCATATCCCATCTTCTGCATGTATTCTTGCGCAATTTCACGGAGCTGTTCATCGGTCAGCCTGTCCTCCGGTGAAGGGTTCAGCGAGGCATGGAAAACCGTGTTCGTAGTCCTGCGGTTGGCTTCGAGATACGGCATGAAGCTCTCCATGCAGGCGTCAATGTCAAGGCGTCCGCATTTATCGTATGGTTCGAGCATCTTCTGCCAGAGGAGCACTTCGGCTTCATCCTTATCCACTTTCTCCTTGTTGTAATACAACGCTCCGCCGGGCGAGGAACCCGATCTTATATTCGCAACCACTCCTTAGCCTGTTTTGCGAGGTTGAGAATCTCGATACTGAGGGCTTTCAGTTCGCGGGTTCGCTGCTCCAGCATAGCGATCTGATGCGGGATAGCAACGTTGGAAAAGTGCGCGTTGATGGCTTTTACGATCTGGTTATAGTTGTTCCCGAGCTTTTGAAATTGGAAATAAAAGTCGTTCAGCCGGGCGATGAACTGCACCTTCGAAGGGTCGCGTTTGACGACGACGAACTCCTCGGCGAAGATGCGTTTTACGATAAACCGGCTGCGGTTATGTTCCAATCCTGCCTTACAAAGCATCTGCTTAAAGCGGATATTCTCTTCCGTGGTGAGTTTGAAATTATACCTGTGGACTCTGGGATCTGTCGTTGTCGGGCGTCCGATCCTCTTTTTCGTGGTTGTCATCAGTCTGGTAGTTTAAGTGGCGTGACTCGGGAACGCCACCCAGCCTCGCAGAGCGAGCACCTTTCGTATGCCGAAAAGTTTTTCGGCATACAAAGGTACAGCTCGCTGTTGTCTGGCGACAACAAAAATCCGCGCCGGAGAATCTTTGAGAGAAGTTTTGAAAATCCTCCGTTACGGTTTCCATAGCCGGGTCTGTTCCCGGTGCAATATTACAACCGTTTCGGGGCAAAAAAAAGCCCTCGGTGCGGACTGGAGCGGACTGGAGCGGACATCGGAACCGAAGCGTTTTACCCTGTTGTATATTGCGGCAGGATTGATTATTCGGGCAACTGCGCGAATCGCAAAATAAGTATCGGTTCAGACGGATACCCGAATCTTTAACCGAGTATCTGCGCAAAGGAACGAAAGGGCGGCAGACCGAATAATCATCCAATTATTCGTCCAAATATAAGGTAGTATATATAAATGATTTGACAGACGCATAGTTACCCAAACAACCATTTAAACACACAAGCAATGAAACAAGCAAGCATTTCGATCTGCAATCAAAAAGGGGGCATCGGGAAATCGACATTTACGATGTTACTCGCCAGTCATCTGCACTACACATTAGGCTATGACGTGCTGGTCGTAGACTGCGACTATCCCCAATGGTCCGTTCAGGCGCAACGTGAGCGGGAACTGTCGCTCATCGAGCATGACGATTACCACAAGCTGTTGCTGGTACGTCAATTCAAAGCGACGGGCCGCAAGCTCTGGCCTGTGCTGAAATGTATGCCGCCTGAAGCCCCCGAAGAAGTCGAGCGGCTGCTGCAAAGCGGCTACCATCCCCGTATCATTCTCTACGACTTGCCGGGAACGGTCAATGCCGAAGGTGTCATTCGGCTGCTCGCGTCGCAGGACGCTGTCTTTGTGCCCATGAAAGCCGACAAGGTCGTCATGGAAAGTACGCTCTCCTTTGCCCGGAGTCTCACCACTAACCTTGCCCAAGATCCGACCCTTACTTTACAAAGCGTCTATCTTTTCTGGACGATGATAGACCGTCGTGAACGAACGCCGCTTTACGATCGATACGAGGCCGTTATCCGCAAGCTCGGGTTGTCGCTTATGACAACTCACATTCCTTACCGCTCGAAGTTCAACAAGGAGCTGCTTGCGGACAATACAGGAGTCGGCCGCTCGACACTTCTGGCTCCGGCGCGAACCTTTGCGTGTGAGGCGCAACTCGAAATCCTCACAGAAGAAATTCTTACACTCCTCAAAATCCGATAACAATGGCCAAGAAACCCAAAATCGAAGTAGACGAAAGTCTTGTAAAACAGGTGATCGCAGGGCAGTTACCTATCACTACAAAGGTCACACGGGTAATTCCGGAACAGATCCCATCCGGAACCGCTACGGACGCAATTCCCGCCGAACCGCCCTCTGTTCCGGAGATCGACACAGAAAAGATTCCGGATGAAACCCCGTCTGTGTCCGCAGCACAAGAGCCACGCCGTCGGAGAACACCACCCTTGTCCGATTATGAACGGATGTTTCTCACTCCTGTGGAATACGGCATCCGAGCCACACTTTATGTCAATGCATCGACGAAGCGTAAGATTCTGGAGATACTTAAAAGAATCGGAGGTGAACGATTATCCGCGACATCATATGTGGATAATATTCTACAGCACCACATCGAAACTTTCCGTGACGATATAAACCGGCTCGATCGTAAGCGGAATTTTGAAAAACTTGTTTAACAATGACTTAAAAATTTCTAATTATGCTTTACAGCTTTTTATCCGAGTCCGGTGTCCTCGACATTTCATTACTCGCTCTTGGCACAGGCATTATCGTTTTGTCAATCTTAGGGCTGCTGCACCTCGGGAAGCGACGAGGTCATAATAAAGCCGGACACTTTTCGGAGCAACCTGACGATTGTGCAATGCCTGCCGTGCAAACGGAAAATAGCGATGGATGGCCCTCGATGGAACAACCTCAGACAACTGAACTTGTATCCGTTGTCGCTGCACCTGAAGATTCTTCAAATCTCGATTCTCCGCCTTCCGAAACGGTCGTATCCGAAAAGCAGGATGTGAAGCCGGAGTGTGTTCCCGTACCGGACATACGATGGCGACGTTCGATGACATTGCCCGACTACAAAAAAACATTTCTTGTCCGGGTGGATTACGACCTCCGCGCCTCGCTTTATGTCAGTGCCCCTACGAAACGGAAAATCCTTGAAGTCCTGAAAAAAATCGGCGGCGAGCGACTGACCGCAACATCTTATGTAGATAATATCCTACGGCACCATCTCGAAATGTTCCGCGACGAGATCAACTGCATACATCAAGAACAGAATTACCATAACATCGTCTAAATTCTTTCTGCCATGAACAGCATAATTCTTATTGCCGCCTGCGCCGTATGTCTGGATCAGTTGTTTTTCCGGAGGCGGCTCGCGTCATATGTCGTCGACAATCTGAAAGGCCCGAAGAAAAAACACACCGGGCATAACGCTGCCCCTCACACGCCGAATGCCGGTACTGCACCCCGTCAAACTCCTGAAATTCTCGTGTCAAAATCCTATCGGTGCGGACTGGAGCGGACTGGAGCGGACATCGGCACCGCCCCGGCAGGCGGAGACGCTATATTTGCCCCGGCTTCGGAAGAGAAGTCCGCGATGCAGGGGTGGAACACCCTTGTCGTGCGGCCCTCGATCGGCGAAGACGGCGAACTCTCGGAGCCCGAAGCGCCCGCCGGCGCCCGATTCCCGCTTCCGGCTCTCCCCGCCAGAGCAGAACTCCGTGACGCGGAGGTTCATGCGATGCTCGGAGAGCTGGACTTCGGAGAGAGCGCCGTCATGGGCGATGCCACGGCCGAGGAACGGCAGGCCATCGCCAACTTCGACATCCGGGCCTATGCTTAATTAAAAACGACCTACGACATGAAATGGAATAACGAATACGGCTGACGCCTTTTCCGCAGCAGGAAATACGATGTATCCGGTCGCAGAATGCTCCCAAAGCAGGCTGCGGCCTTTTTCACACCCTTAACCAAACTACTTGAACGATGAAAAAAAGAGCAATTTTCATGATTTTCTCCCTGTGCTCCGCACTCGCCTGCTTTGCACAGGGCAACGGCATGGCCGGCATCAGCGAGGCCACGAACATGGTAACGTCCTATTTCGACCCGCTTACGAAGCTGATCTTCGCCGTGGCGGCGATCCTCGGACTGGTCGGCGGCGTGCGTGTCTACTCGAAATTCTCGTCGGGTGACCCGGACGCTTCGAAATCCGCCACGGCGCTGTTTCTCTCATGCGTCTTTCTGGTGATCGTCGGCACGGTCTTACGTTCATTCTTCCTCTAAGCGATGGCCGAATACCAAGTGAACAAGGGAGTCGGCCGTCAAGTCGAGTTTCAGGGCGCGCACGTAATGGTTCTTTGGCAAATGCGTCGATAGCAAGACGTTAGGCAAGTGTTCGATAGCCTATCATCGATCGGCTTATCCGAAAGGGAAACCGGACGGGGAGTATAGCCTGCCGATAAACTGATAAGTCATACAGTTACCAAGTATGCGACTGAATCAGGAGATGAAAGATAGATACGAGGATAAAGTCTGGATTGATTGAACGATAGTCCAAGTGGCACAACTCGAAACTGTGGCGGAAGGTAACTACAGACGCCATACTGTAACACACTCGATTCGACCTTGGAGGGTTGGGTGCAGAACAGGTTACAGCACAACTGCGATAAGCAGAAACGGGCGAAAGTCGTATCCGACAATCTATCAAAGCTATGTTGCCGAAGAATTAAACGTGGATTGCCTAACCCGGAATGCCGAAAGGCTATTAGGTTTCAGACCTATGAAAATCCGGTATGGCAACGGAGCCACCGTAGTAGTCCGAGCGAGGGAAAGCCTCGTACATGGCGAAGGGTGGCAGCTAACATTTTTAATACAAATTAACGGATAATGTGTGAGACATTATGAGAAATCCAGAGAGAGTATTAAACAGTCTGTCAGAGCACAGCAAAGTTTCGAGCTACAAGTTTGAACGGCTCTACAGGGTTCTATTCAATTCGGAGATGTTTCTCCTCGCCTACCATAATATACAAGGTAGGCAGGGAAATATGACGGAAGGTTCCGACGGTAAAACTATCGACGGAATGAGCCTGAAACGGATTGAAAATTTGATTGATGCGCTCAAAGATGAGTCGTACCAACCAAAACCGGCAAGAAGGACGTACATCCCGAAGAAAAACGGGAACATGCGACCTCTCGGCATACCGTCTATCGACGACAAATTAGTGCAGGAGGTATTGCGAATGCTGTTGGAAGCAATTTATGAAGGTAGTTTTGAGAACACCTCGCACGGCTTCCGACCCAAACGCAGCTGCCACACCGCACTGATACAGGTGCAGAAGAATTTTACTGCGGCCAAGTGGTTTATCGAGGGCGACATTGAAGGATTCTTCGATAACATCAACCATGATGTACTTATCGGAATCTTGAAAGAACGTATCGCAGACGACCGCTTTATCCGGCTAATGTGGAAATTTTTGAAAGCTGGCTACATCGAAGATTGGACATTTCATAGAACATACAGCGGAACACCGCAAGGTGGCATCATTAGCCCGATACTGGCTAATATCTATCTCGACAAGCTGGATAAGTACATGAAAGAGTATGCCTGTCAATTCGATAGAGGCGACAGACGGGCAATGAACCTTGAGTACAAACGGTATTCCAGGAAAATTTGGTGGCTCGGCACAAAGCTGAAGCAAACCAAGGATAAAGATACTCGGAAGGAACTGATTGACGCGATTAAGCAACATCAGAAAAACAGGATGCACTTACCCTCTGTCGATGAAATGGACGAGGGATATAGACGGATTAAGTATGTGAGGTATGCCGATGATTTTATTATCGGAGTGATTGGCAGTAAATCGGACTGTGAGGCCATCAAAGAGGATATTAAGAATTTCCTCGGCGAGAAACTGAAATTGACGCTCTCCGAAGAAAAGACCTTAATCACGCACGGCAATAGAAAGGCAAAATTCCTCGGCTATGAAATCTATGTCCGACCATTCACGGATAAGACGTTAAGAGGCGAGAAATCGGGAGTACTTATTAAGGCTTACGGCAAAAAGGTAGTGTTGGAAGTGCCAATGTCCACAATGCGGGATAAACTTCTCTACTACGAGGCGATGGAAATTCATCAATTCGAGGGTAAAGCGAAATGGAAACCCACAAGCCGGACAAAGTTGCTACATCTGGACGACCTCGAAATACTGGATGCCTATAACAGAGAAATCCGAGGTTTTGCAAACTATTTTTCTATCGCAAATAACAGTTCACACCTGAATTCTTTCAAGTACATCATGCAATACAGTCTGTATAAGACTTTTGCACGAAAGTACAGTACGACAGCCCGAAAGATTATCGCAAAGTATCGACATCACAAAGATTTTGCGGTTTTCTATGAGGACAAGAAAGGAGGAAAGAAGATGCGGGTATTCTTCAACGGGAGCTTTAAGCGTAAAACAACCGCGATGGACGCGAGTTGTGATTATGTAGCCAACACGATTTTCAATACCACTGTATCAAGCCTTATACAAAGGTTAAAAGCGGGTAAGTTGAATTGTGTGGCGCAACGGAAAACATTGAAATACACCACGTCAAAAGACTCAAAGACTTAAAAGGCAAAGAGCCATGGAAAATCCAAATGATTGGACGTCAGAGAAAGACGTTAGCTGTATGTATTCCCTGTCACAACAAGATACATCACGGGATAATAGACTGAATATGTTAGTGGAGAGCCGTGTGCGCCGAGAGGTGCAAGCACGGTTCGGAGGCGAGTTCTTGGAAACCTACCGTAGAAATACGGCAAGGCACCGGGTTCTTAGCCTACGACTCACGGCGCAGTACCTCGTGCTGTTCGTCGCGGGGCTTCTGGGCGTCTTCGTCTGCTTCGCCGGAATGTACATGAGCGGCGTCCCGCAGGGCCTGTGCATCCTCTTCGCCCTCACGGCCGGCCTTGCCGTCACGGGCGGCACCTTCTACCTGAACCGCCGTTTCGGCCCCCACGGGCTTCAGAAGCTCATGGCCTCGCGCCGGCATCCGCGGCGCATCATCCATCGTCGGGCCATCCGGCGGCTGCTACGCATTCGTATCCCTCGAACCGTAAAACCGTAATCCTATGCGCGGAACCTTGAAAACCTCGACCTTGGAATCGAAATTCCCTTTGCTGCGCGTCGAGAACAACTGCATCATCTCCAAGTTCGCCGACATCACCGCGGCTTACCGCGTCTTGCTGCCCGAACTCTTCACCCTCACGGGCGAGGAGTATGAAGCGCTGCACGGTGCATGGCTCAAAGCCCTGAAAGTGCTGCCGGATTACACCGTCGTCCACAAACAGGACTTCTTTATCGAAGAACGATACACGGCTCCGGAGGAGGGTTCCGAGCGGAGCTTTCTCGCACGTTCCTACGAACGTCATTTCAACGAGCGGCCCTACCTGCGCCATACGTGCTACCTGTTCGTTACGAAGACCACGCCCGAACGGATGCGGCAGACCAGCGCCTCGTCTGTCTTGTGCCGGGGTTTCATCGTCCCGCGGGAGATGCGCGACACGGACGCCGTGACGCGCTTTCTGGAGGCCGCGGAGCAGATGGAGCGCATTCTGAACGATTCGGGCCTCGTGCACGTCGAGCGGCTAACGGAAACGGAGATCGTCGGCACGGCAGACGACGCCGGGCTGCTGGCCCGTTACTTCGCCCTCTCGGACGAGCGGAGTCCGGTCGTCAACGAAGATATCCGTCTCGACCCGGGCGTGATGCGCATCGGAGACAAGTTCCTTACGATGCACACGCTCTCCGATCTGGATATGCTGCCACAGAGCGTGGCGACGGATTTCCGCTACGAACGCCTTTCGACCGACCGCTCGGACTGCCGCCTCTCGTTCGCGGCGCCCGTGGGGCTGCTGCTCTCCTGCAACCATGTCTACAATCAGGTGATCTTCCTCGACGACCACGACGAAACGCTCAAGCGCCTCGAAGCCTCGGCCCGGAACATGAACTCGCTGGCGGGCTATTCGCGCTCGAACGCCATCAACCGGGAGTGGGTGCGATACGTCGCTGTGTAAGTAATTGTTAAACTTAGATTTAACCCGTTGTTTCGTCAACGGTAGCCTATGGACAGATGCACCAATAGTAATATACTGTATCAAAGCTGTCCAGACAAGGTAGCCCTTCCGAAAGGAGCAGTCAGAACCGTGAGGGAAAGACAATGGCTGTTAGTATCATACAGTCAGGGAGCTTGGCTTGGGTGGTATGGTTAGCGTAAGCGAACTGTCGTCTAAACGTCGTAAGGTTGAAGAAGCCAAAGATACTGATAGGCTTCAGCCCAAAAGGGAAGCAGTCGGTTATTCCTCTCCATTCTGGGAATACACGAACAGAGTACTGCCGGTGTAATAGACAGAACCTAACCCACTTATAAGTTACTTGCACGGAACGTAGTAAGCCCGTATTTCTCCTGCCAATGACAGGTAAGCAGACCGTAAGGAATGCCGAATGGAGTGCGGGTATAGGATTGCAGAAAAAGCGAATGCCACCCTGTAATGGGGTGAATAGGGATTGAAACATCATCCCGCTGCGAAAGCAGGCTGACTTCTGCGGTAGGTGATTCTTTACAAGAAACTTTTAGAACTTTTAAAAGGAGAAAAGCAAATGAACGAAATTAAAAAATCGTGTGCATCGACTGACCAAACGCAGAGCAAATGGGACAGTATAAATTGGCTCAAATGCGAAGCTGCGGTTCAAAAGCTACAAGCGCGTATTGTAAAGGCTCAAAAAGAGGGTCGCCACAACAAGGTCAAAGCCTTGCAGTGGACACTGACCCACTCGTTTTACGCTAAAGCATTAGCGGTAAGACGTGTAACTTCCAATAATGGGAGTAAAACGGCTGGCGTCGATATGGTAACATGGAAAACGCCAGATGCTAAAGTGTGTGCAATAACCGAACTGAAAAGGAGAGGTTATACACCCCAACCTCTGAGACGAGTACATATCAGAAAGAGTAACGGGAAATTAAGACCATTGGGTATACCAACTATGAAAGACCGGGCTATGCAGGCATTGTATCTGATGGCACTGGCTCCCGTAGCTGAAACAACGGCTGATGCCAATTCTTATGGTTTCAGAAAAGAAAGGAGCACGGCAGATGCCGTTCAACAATGCTTCAATGACCTGGCAAGGACGACATCCCCACAATGGATCTTAGAAGGTGATATCAAAGGTTGTTTCGACCATATCAGTCATGAATGGTTGCTTGACAATATCCCTATGGATAAAGTTTTGCTCCGTAAATGGTTGAAAAGTGGATTTATTTTCAACAAGCAACTTTTTCCGACAGAGGAGGGAACTCCTCAAGGCGGCATCATCTCCCCAACTCTTGCAAATATGACTTTGGACGGACTGGAAAAACTGCTTGCCGATAGCTTTCCGATAAACCGCTCGAAGAAAAATTACTATACTCCTATGATAAATCTTGTTCGCTACGCGGATGATTTTATTATCACAGGAGAGAGTAAGGAGTTGTTGGAGAACCATGTTAAACCATTAGTCATTGAGTTTCTTCAAGCAAGAGGGCTTACCTTATCAGAAGAAAAGACTAAGATAACTCATATAGAAGAAGGGTTTGATTTTCTTGGGTTCAATATCAGAAAATATAAAGGCAAGTTTATCACAAAACCATCCAAGAAGAGTCGAAAGAGATTTTTAGATAAGGTTCGTGAAATAGTGGACAAGAACAAGTCTTCTAAGCAACAATCTTTGATACGATTGCTAAACCCAGTCATTAGAGGATGGGCGAACTACTACAAGGGGTGTTCTGCATCGGAAACTTTCCGTAAAACAGATGCACAAATTTTCAACAAACTATGGCGATGGTCTCGCAGAAGACATCCCAAAAAAGGTAAACGATGGATTGCCAACAAGTATTATCACACTGTAAGAGGTAGAAGCTGGACTTTTGCCGTACCGCTTGAAAACAGGAAAGTGGATAAATACCACACTCTTGTGAGATTGTCGGATACGAAAATAAAGCGACATATCAAAATCCGCAGTGAGGCCAACCCATATGATGCCGATTGGAAAGATTTCTTCGATCAATACAAGACCCGAAGAATGCTTGCACACTTAGACGGCAAGCAATATATCTATCGCCTGTGGAATCAGCAAATGCAATGTTGCCCTGTGTGTGGCAAGCACATCACACGGGAAACTCCCTGGAAAATTACTGAAATGACAGGGAGCAGTAGAAAGGCGAAAGTCCTAATACATGACCATTGCAGCCGAATTACTAACAGAAATAAATGGAAGTTACTATGAGCCGGCTTTTAGTTACAAATAAAAGTTTTGAATTGCTTGAGCCGTATGAGGGGAAACTCTCACGTACGGTTCTTAGAGGGGAAAGCTCCCGTAAGGGGGCTGACCTACTCGACATCGAAATGTACCTCAATGAGGCGCATTCGCAGGGGCTGCGCTCCGTAAGGTGCCACTGCAACGTCATGGCATGGGCCGAGAACGAAGCGGAGCTGAAGCGCATCCGCAACGACGTGGGCTCGCAGCTCGCGCTGATGGGATGCACGCCGCATCACAACACGGTGGACGTGCCGGTGCTGTTCTGGGCGGCGATTCCCGGCAACGAGGCCGACTTCCCTGCCGAGGAGAGTTTCTACACCTTTCTCGATCAGGCCCTCTGTCTTTTCAACGGGGAGACCAACTACCGCTCGTCGCTCTCGCCCTTCGGAATCAAGATGTCCGACCGCCTGTCGGGCATTCCGATTCATCTGGATATCTCGGATCTTCCGATGAAGCGCGGCGTCATCACGAATCGGAATAAATTTATCCTCGGACCGTCGGGCTCGGGCAAGAGTTATCTGACGAACCATCTGGTTCGTCAGTACTGGGAGCAGGGTTCGCATATCCTGCTGGTCGACACGGGCAACTCCTACCAAGGGCTCTGCTCGCTGATTCACGCCAAGACCAAGGGCCGCGACGGGGTGTATTTCACCTACACCGAGGAGGCGCCCATCGCCTTCAATCCCTTCTATGTCGAGGACGGAGTGTACGACGTGGAGAAGCGCGAGTCGCTCAAGACGCTGCTGCTGACCCTTTGGAAACGCGAATCCGAGGAGCCGACGCGCTCGGAGGAGGTGGCGCTCTCGAACGCCGTGAACCTCTACCTCTCGAAGCTCCGCACCGACCGCTCCATCGTCCCCTCGTTCGATACCTTTTACGAGTTCGTCGAAACCGACTACCGGCGGCTTCTGGAGCAGAAGCGCGTGCGCGAGAAGGATTTCGACCTCGAAAATTTCCTGAACGTGCTGGAACCTTACTATAAGGGCGGCGAATACGACTACCTGCTGAACTCCGACAAACAGCTTGATTTGCTGGACAAGCGTTTCATCGTCTTCGAGCTGGACAACATCTCCTCGAACCGGACGCTGCTGCCGGTGGTGACGCTCATCATCATGGAGACCTTCATTTCGAAGATGCGGCGGCTGAAAGGCGTCCGCAAGATGATTCTCATCGAGGAGTGCTGGAAGGCCCTCACCTCGGCCAATATGTCGTCCTACATACGCTACCTTTGTGCGCCCGTACAAGCTGCTTAGTAAATATCCCACTGGCAAGGGATTAGGTAAGTGTTCTTTGAAAAACCTATCATCACCCGACTTATCCGAAAGGGAAACCGGACGGGGAGTGTAGCATGTCGGGAACGTCGTAAGTCAGTCAGTTACCAGACTGCCACTGAACGGCAAGGTGAAACGATGGATATGAGGATGAAAACCGAATTGTTTGAACGACAGTCCGAGCTGCTCTACTTGAAGGCTATGACGTAAGGTAACTGAAATCGTCATACTGCGGTACTGCTCCGGTGTATAGGTACGGACGCAAGCAAGAACTTGCCGCAGAGCAACCATGATAAATGGTAAAGGACGGAAATCGCATCCGACAATCCATCATGCCAACAGTTACTAAGTAAGTAAACGGGGATTACCTAAACCGGAACGCCGTAAGGCTATGAGGTGCAGACCTCTGAATATCCGGCACGGTAACGGAGCCTCCGTAGTAGTCCGGGCAGGGTAACGCCCTGCACATGGCGAAGGGAGGCAGCTAATTTTCTTTAATACAATTTAATGGATAATGTGAGAGACATTATGAGAAGTCCGGAAAGAGTATTAAACAGTCTGAACGAACACAGTAAGGATTCGAGCTACAAGTTCGAACGCCTTTACCGGATTCTGTTCAACGAAGAGTTGTTCTATGTTGCCTACCAAAAGATCGCATCGAACGGAGGCAGTACGACCAAAGGCTCCGACGGTCGCAGTATCGACGAGATGAGCCTTGCCCGGATCGAAACGCTGATAGCCTCGTTGAAAGACGAAAGTTATCAGCCTCACCCGTCGCGGAGGGTGCATATCCCGAAGAAAAACGGGAAAACGCGCCCTCTGGGAATACCGGCTTTTGAAGACAAGCTGGTGCAGGAGGTAGTCCGCATGATTCTGGAAGCCATTTACGAGGGACATTTTGAGACCACCTCGCACGGTTTCCGACCTAAACGGAGCTGTCACACAGCATTACTTCATATTCAAAAGACGTTCAGCGGGGCGAAATGGTTTATCGAGGGCGACATCAAAGGGTTCTTCGACAACATTGACCATGATGTACTTGTCGGAATCCTGCGGGAGCGCATTTCAGATGACCGTTTTATCCGTCTGATACGGAAATTCCTGAAAGCGGGATACGTCGAGGATTGGACGTTTCACAACACTTACAGCGGAATGCCGCAGGGAGGTATCGTCAGCCCGATTCTGGCGAATATATACCTCGATAAATTAGACAAGTACGTGAAAGAGTATATCCGACATTTCGACATGGGAACCAAACGCAGGCCGGGCAAAGAGAGCAACGATTTGGCCAATGAACGAAAACGGACTGTGCGGAAACTGAAAAAGGTAAAAGACGGGACTGAGAAGGCGGCTTTGGTCGCAAGACTCAAAGCCATCGAACAGGAACGTGCAGCATTTCCAAGCGGAGATGAAATGGACGGAAGTTACCGCAGGCTCAAATACATCCGTTACGCCGACGATTTTATTCTGGGTGTAATCGGCAGCAAAGAGGATGCACTGCGGATAAAGGAGGATATTAAATCATTCCTATCCGAAAGCCTCGCCCTCGAACTGTCCGAAGAAAAGACGCTGATAACCCATACGGGTAAATCGGCGAAATTTCTCGGATATGAGATTACGGTAACACGGAACAATCATCAACGACGGGATGTGCAAGGACGTCTGCGACGCACCTACGGCAAGCGTGTCCGGCTGAATGTCAGCATGGCAACGCTGCGGGACAAACTTCTGGAATACGGAGCTATGGAAATCAAGCTCCGCAACGGGAAAGAGATTTGGAAACCCAAATGCCGTTCAGGATTGATATTCAACGACGATCTTGAAATCCTCGACCGATACAATCGGGAAACAGTGGGATTTTGCAACTATTACCTGATCGCCAACAACTGCGTCGTACTGCACAACTTCAGATATATCATGGAGTACAGCATGTATAAAACATTTGCGGGCAAATATAGGAGCACGGTACGAAAAATCAACAAAAAGTACCGTCTCAACAAACTGTTCACCGTAAAGTACGAGCAGAAAGGGGTAATCAAGTCCCGAACCTTTTACAAGACAAGTTTCAAACGCCGGACAACGGCGTTCAACGGAAGCTGCGACATCGAACCGTACTCTATCGCAGACGTGAGCCGCACCAATTTGACGGACAGGCTCAAAGCGGAAAAATGCGAATTGTGTGGGGCAACGGGCAAGCTGATTATGCACCATGTCCGCAACCTCAAAGACCTGAAGGGAAAAGAGAGTTGGGAACGGCTCATGTCGGCCCGAAAGCGCAAGACCATTGCGTTGTGTCCGAGTTGCCACAGGCTGCGGCATCTGGGGAAAGTTTAGACTGAGAAAAATTAGCGGAGAGCCGGATACGCCGAGAGGTGTAAGTCCGGTTCGGGGGCGAGTTCTTGGAAACCTGCCGTAGAAATACGGTAAGGCGCCGGGTACTTAGCCTACACAAGACCGTCCGCAAGCACTTCGGCGAGGTGGTGACGGTCACGCAGGAGGTGCAGGACATCATCTCCTCGCCCATCGTGAAGGAGGCGATCATCAACAACAGCGATTGCAAAATCCTGCTCGACCAGCGCAAGTTCATGAACCGCTTCGACGCCATCCAAACCCTGTTGGGCCTTACGGACAAGGAGAAGGCGCAGATACTTTCGATCAATATGTCGAATCATCCGGGCCGCAAGTACAAGGAGGTCTGGATCGGGCTGGGCGGCGTGCAGAGCGCTGTCTATGCCACCGAGGTCAGTAAACAGGAATACCTCGCCTACACGACCGAGGAGAGCGAGAAGATCGAGGTGCAACGTCTGGCCGAATCTCTGGGCGGCGACATAGAACTGGCGATCAAACAGCTCGCCGAAAAATAGTCATCAACCGGGGCCGACGCCCCGCAAACACCGAAAACATCATGTCGAAAATCATAAGTTGCGAACAACTCCGACGCCTTGTCCGCCACCACGCGGGTATCGGCGAGATACTGACCGAAGCGCTCCTGTCCCCCGATCATCGGGAACCGATGCCGGAGACGATCTTCGGCGAGATACGCGAATTCTGCGACCCTCCGGCCTGTGAACTTTCCGCCTGCGGACACGAGGCATCCGACCCCGCACCGGCTCCTTTCGGGGAACCCGTCGTAACGTCCGGCTGGCGCGAAGAGGAGCTCCGGCGCAGGGAGCGGGAGATGGGCCGCCTGTGCGGCAGGTGGATGTCCGCGCCGAACCGCTGCGGCATCGAGATCGTCCGCGCGGGGGAGCACTTCGTCCTCAGATACCTCAAACGTGGCGGCCGCCCGACCGGCGAGCGCTATGTGCTGGTCTGGCTCGACGGGGATATTCTCTATTACGGCTCCGACGACCGGATTACGATTCTGGCGCTCGACACGCAGACCGATACGCTGATGGTATCACCGGGAGAGGATTACACCCGCCAGTCGGAAAACGAAAGATAGGGAGGCGGCCATGTGCAGGAGAAATAACGAATACCCCATACCGGCTTCGCACCTCTACTTCAGGATGTCGGAGATCGCGGGCCGCTGGTGCAGCCGCGAAGGGTCGCCGGAGGTACGGATATACCACAACGAAGCACGCCGGGCCGGCGGTTACCACGTGGCCTTCGCCTACGATGCGAAGACCGTGCTGCGGCGTCCGCTGCGGCAGATGTGGGGCCTCTGTTACTTCGACCTGTGGGGCCGCATCGGTCTTTCCTACGACCACGAACGCGACGTACTGACCCTCGCGGGCTACGGCGACTACTACCGCGCGGAGGAATAAAATCCCGCGAATGTAAAACCCATAAAACAACGAAAGAACATGAAACGATGGATATGGCTCATGTGCCTCGTTCTGGCCTGCTTCACCCAGCGGGCCGCGGCGCAGTGGACGGTCATCGACCCGTCCAACCTCGTACAGAACATCAAGAGTGCCGTGCAGAGTTCCACGACGGCCTCCAACATGATTAAGTCTCTGCAAGAGAGCGTAAAGATTTATAACCAAAGCAAGGCGTATTACGACGCTCTGAAAGCGGTGCACAACATCATCAAGGACGCCCGCAAGGTGAAGCTCACGATCGAGATGGTCAGCGAGATCACGGATATTTACATGTCGGGATTCAACCGTATGGTCACAGACCGCAACTTCACCTCCGGCGAGCTGGCGGCCATCTCGGCCGGTTACGCCCGGCTGCTGGAGGAAGGCGGGGCGCTGGTCGCGGAACTCAAGAACATCGTGACCTCCGGCAACGGCCTCTCGCTCTCGGACAAGGAGCGCATGGACGCAGTGGATCAGATCTATACCCGGATGCTGCGCTATCGCAACCTTACGCGTTATTATACCGACAAGGCGATCTCCGTCTCGTTCCTGCGCAGCCAGTCCAAAGGCGATGCCGCCCGCGTGCAGGCGCTCTACGGCAAACCCTCCGAAAGATATTGGTAGCCATGACACCGCTCGCAACGAATTTCGACAACCTGCACCAAGTGCTGCGCAATCTCTATCAGGAGATGCTGCCCCTGTGCGGGGATATGGTCGGCATCGCCAAAGGCGTGGCCGGTCTGGGAGCGCTTTTTTACGTGGCCTATCGGGTATGGAAGGCGCTGGCTTCGGCCGAGCCTATCGACGTATTTCCGCTGCTGCGCCCCTTCGCCATCGGGCTGTGTATCATTATGTTTCCGACCGTCGTGCTGGGAACGGTGAACGCCGTGCTTTCGCCCGTGGTGCAAGGCACGCACGCCATCCTCGAAGGGCAGACGACGGACATCGCCGCCTACCAGAAGCAGCGGGACGATCTCGAATACGAGGCCCGCGTGCGGGAAGGCAAGGCGTGGCTGGCGGACGACGAGGTGTACGACCAACAGCTCGCCGAACTGGGCATTATGGATCTGGGCGAAATAATCAGTATGTGGTGGGAGCGGACGTGGCACGGAATCAAGACGTGGTTCCGGGAGCTGGTGCGCGACTTCTTCGAGCTGCTGTTCAACGCCGCAGGACTCACGGTGGACACACTGCGGACGTTCTTTCTGGTCGTGCTCTCCATTCTCGGCCCGCTGTCGTTCGCACTCTCCGTTTACGACGGTTTTCAGGGGACGCTCACGCACTGGCTCTCCAAATACATCTGCGTCTATCTGTGGCTGCCCGTAGCCGACCTCTTCTCGGCCGTGCTGGCCAAGATACAGGTATTGATGCTTCAGGCCGACATTGCGGCGCTGCAAGATCCCAGCTACATCCCGGACGGCTCGAACGGCGTCTATATCATCTTCCTGATTATCGGGATCATCGGCTATTTCACCGTACCGACCGCAGCCGAGTGGATCGTGCAGGCGGGCGGCGGTTCGGGGCTGGGAGGCGTCAATCGCGCTTCGTCGTTCGCTGCCGGTGTCGCGGGCGGTGTGACCGGAGCTTTGATCGGCAAAGCCTTTGGGCGCGGCGACAAGTCGAAATACGGCGAGAGCGACGACAGCGGCCTCCGAGGCGATAACCTCGCCACAAAGGATGGCGGAGGATCGTCCGGCGGCCATTGACGGAATGCAGCCGATCGCTTTTATGGCGATTGAGCCACATGTCAGCCGCACTTTTTCTTGTGCGGCTCAATAGAAGAGATAAACCCGATAAAACGACAAACAATGGAATTCAAATCGTTGAAAAACATCGAAACGAGCTTCCGGCAGATACGGCTCTTCACGCTCGTCTTCCTCGGCCTGTGCGCCGTGGTGGCCGTATTCAGTGTCGTGAAGAGCTACCAGTTCGCCCAGCGCCAGCGCGAGAAGATCTACGTGCTCGACCAGGGCAAGTCGCTGATGCTGGCCCTCTCGCAAGACCTCAGCCAGAACCGGCCCGTCGAGGCGCGGGAGCACGTCCGCCGCTTCCACGAGCTCTTCTTCACGCTGGCGCCCGACCGGGCGGCCATCGAGAGCAACATCAACCGCGCCCTGTTCCTGTGCGACAAGAGCGCCTACCACTACTCGCAGGATCTTCAGGAGAAGGGCTACTACAACCGCGTGGTGGCAGGCAACATCAATCAGCAGGTGCAGGTCGATTCGGTGGTCTGCGACTTCGATACCTACCCGTACCGCGTGACGACCTACGCCCGGCAGATGATCATACGCGAGAGCAACGTCACCGAACGCTCGCTCGTCACGCGCTGCAACCTGATCAACTCGGTGCGCTCGGACAACAATCCGCAGGGCTTCACGATGGAGCGCTTCGAGATCGTCGAAAACCGCGACCTGCGGGTCATAGCACGATAAATTATGATACGGAAATGGATAAAATGCGCCGGAGAGCGGATCGAGGATCGCCTGCGGCGAGTGTGCGGGGCGATGAACCCCGACATTAGGGTTTATGCGATCGTCACGCTCTTCGTGCTCTTCGCCGCACTGTCGCTGTATAGCACCGTTTCGGCGATCTACTCTCTGGGGCGCAACGACGGGGAGCGGATACGGATCGAACACCTGCAACGGCTTGCGCCGCAGCCGGGGCACAAGCAGGAATCCTTCGGGAACTCAGATGCAATGCCGCAGCCGGAAGCAGCCTTTCCCGCTGAAACAGAACGAACACAGTCCGGGGCGGACAGCCCCGAACGATTAAACACGACCGATTATGAAAGAGAACGAGAAACACGGCAGTAACGAACAGCCTGCGCCGGAGAAGCCCGCGAAGGAGCTTACCGAGCGGCAAATACAGCAACGGCGCAAGATGATCGTCTTCCCGCTGATGCTGCTGGCCTTCTCCGCGATCATGTGGCTTATTTTCGCCCCTTCGGGCGGTGAGGAGACCACCGAACAGGCGGGGCTCAATACCAGTCTGCCCACGCCGGAGCAGAGCGGCATTGTCGCCGACAAACGCGACGCCTACGTGCAGCAGGAGATGAAGGCCAAACAGGAGGCCAAGATGCGTTCGCTGGAAGATTTCGCTTTCTCGCTGGGCGAGGAATCCGAGAGCGAGCAGAGGCGGGCCGCACGCGAGGAAAGGGAGATGCGCATGGCCCCCGAACCCGTAGAATATTACGAGAACCCCTCGCGCTTCGAGAGCGGAACCCTGCACTCATCGGTGGGTGCGTACCACGACCTGAACCGTCAGATAGACAGCTTCTATGAAGAGACGCAGAACGAGGCCGAAAGCGACAGAGAGAAGGAGTTGCAGGAACGCATCGACCGGCTCGAAGCGCAGTTGGAGGACGAACAGGCCCGGCAGAGCGCCGAGGAGCAACAACTGGCCCTGATCGAGAAGTCCTACCAACTGGCCTCGAAATACATGAACGGAGGGCAAAATGCGGGCGGTGCGGCGGAAGCCGTCCAGACCACCCCGACGGGCGGCACATCCCGCAGCGGCAGGAGCACCGTGCAGCCCGTCGCCCAAGTGCGCCGAGAGGTCGTTTCGCGCCTCGCGGCCCCGATGCCCGACTCGGTATTCGTCGCGGAGTTCACGAAGCCCCGCAACTGGGGATTCAATACTGCGGCGGGTAACGAGAACCCCGTACATAAAAACAGCATCGGAGCCTGCATTTATCGTACGACAACCGTGACGGACGGCAAGGAGGTGCCCCTGCGCCTTACCGAGCCGATGAGGGCCGGCGGCGTGCTGATCCCCGCGAACACCGTACTTACGGGCACGGCCCGTATCGACGGGGAGCGCATGATGATCACGGTCAGCGCCGTGCAATACCGGGGCAGCGTGATACCGGTCGAGTTGCTGGTTTATGACATGGACGGAGGCGAGGGCATCAGCGTCCCCGCATCCGACGAGATCAGCGCCGTGAAGGAGATCGCCGCCAATGCGGGTTCAGAATTGGGAAGCAGCATCACCATTACGGACGATGCGGGGACGCAACTGCTTTCCGATCTGGGGCGCAGCGTCATACAAGGCACGGCGCAGTACGTCGGGCAGAAGATGCGGCAGGTTCGGGTGACGCTCAAAGCCGGGTATCGTGTCCTGCTGCTGCCCCCGCTGGAATAACACGCAAGCCACTGAATATCCATAAACCGAACACATTAAAGAAAGACAAGTTATGAACCGAAAGAAAATCGAGAGCACAGTTCGCTCACAAAACCTTTGCTCGCCGGTAACGAGGAAAAACAAGCCGGGCGCAGTTAAAAAAATCCTTTTGTCGTTCGCACTTTTAGGATGCGTAACGGGCGCTTCGGCGCAGGAGGCAGCCGAAACCGCAGCGCCGGACATATCGGCTGCCGCGACACCCTCGACGGGCGACTACTTCGGCGGGCTGACCCGTCCGCTGACCTTCGACCGCATGATCCCGCCTTACGCGCTGGAGGTGACTTTCAACAAGACCACGCACGTTATTTTCCCTTCGGCCATCCGCTACGTCGATCTGGGCTCGGCCGACCTTTTGGCCGCCAAAGCCGACGGCACGGAGAACGTATTGAGGGTCAAGGCCGCCCTGCGCGACTTCTCGCGCGAGAGCAACCTCTCGGTCATCACCGAGGACGGGGCCTATTACACCTTCAACGTCAAATATGCCGACGAGCCTGTGAAGCTATCGGTCGAAATGACCGACTTCCTGCACGACGGCGAGGCGGTGAACCGCCCCAACAACGCGCTGGAGATCTACATGGAGGAGCTGGGCAGCGAATCGCCGCTGCTGGTGAAGCTCATTATGAGGTCGATCTACAAGAACGACCGCCGCGAGGTAAAGCATATCGGCTGCAAGCGTTTCGGCATCCAGTATCTACTCAAAGGCATCTACTCGCACAACGGGCTGCTCTATTTCCACCTGCAACTGAAGAATTCCTCGAACGTGCCTTTCGAGGTCGATCACCTCACCTTCAAGATCGCGGATAAGAAGGTCGCCAAGCGCACGGCCATTCAGGAGCAGGTCATCCGGCCCCTGCGTGCCCACAACAACGTGCAGGTGATCCGGGGAAAGAGCAGCGAGCGCATGGTCTTCACGCTTCCGAAGTTCACCATTCCCGACGACAAGCACCTCGTGGTGGAACTCTACGAGAAAGAAGGCGGACGCCACCAGACCTTTACGGTCGAAAATGCCGATCTGGTGCATGCCGAGGTCATCAACGAATTAAAGGTCAAATAGCATGAAACGGTTGGCATTGCTGCTGTCGCTGGCCCTCGGCCTGGCTTTGGCTCCGGAAGCCCATGCCCAGCGTACCCTGCCCGGAATGCGGGGGCTGGAGGTACGCGCGGGCATGGCGGACGGCTGGTACTCCGCCTCCGGGCGCAGCACCACGGGGTACTACTTCGGAGCGGCCATGAGCCGTTATGCGGGCCGTGCGAACAAGTGGGTCTTCGGGGCGGAGTACCTCTGCCGCAATTACCCCTACAAAGCCGGGAGTATCCCCGTGGCGCAGTTCACGGGCGAAGGGGGCTACTACTATAAGTTTCTCGCGGACGGCTCCAAGACTTTCTTCCTCTACATCGGCGGCTCGGCCCTGTTGGGGTACGAGACAGTGAACTGGGGAGATAAAATGCTGTACGACGGCTCCACGATTCGAAGCCGCGAGGGATTCCTCTACGGAGGCGCGGTGACGCTGGAGGCCGAAGCCTATATCACCGACCGCATCGTGCTCTGCATATCGGGCCGCGAGCGTGTGCTCTGGGGCACGACGACAGGGCATTTCCACACGCAGTTCGGAATAGGACTGAAATTCATCATCGACTGACATTCATCCACCACTTTTTATTAACCGCCGCACGAAGCGGCATAAAATCAATTAAATCTATGAAAAAGATGATTTTGGCGGCTACTGCTGCCCTGGCCATGCTGGCCTCCTGTAACAAGCACACCGACGAGATCGCAGACTCGGCGACGGGCAGCGTAGTGAAAATCACCCTGACGGACAAGACGCCCGAAACCCGCGCCTTCTTCGACCAGACGGCTGCGGCCGAGAGCTGGGAGAAGAAGATCAACTCCCTCACGCTGTTCGTGTTCGACGGCAGCGGGGACGCCGTACTGCAACGCAACTTCACCGCTGCGGAGATTTCGGGACAGACGGCGACCATTCCCGTACCGGACGCCGCGCCGGGGCAAACGTACAGCTTCTATGCCATCGCCAACGGCAGCGCCCTTTCCGGGATCGGCACACTGGACGACCTGCGAAGCCAGACCGAGAGCGAGATCGCGGACTATAACGGTACGTTCGACGAGGTGACGACGAAGGCCAAACGCTCCGCAGGGTTTACCATGACCGGCTCGGCGACGCAGGTTATCGCACAGGCCGGGCAGACGACCACCGTGCAGATCGCGCTCGAAAGGCTCGTGTCGAAGGTAGCCGTACAGGCTACGACCGACAGCAAGTTCGCCTCTGCATACCCCGGTCGCGTGCGGATCGCTTCGGCGACTGTTTCCCGTGCGGCATCCTCGGTCTTCTATTTCGACGTCGGCACGTCGCATTCCGGAGGAACCCAAAACCGCGAGTATTCAGGGGAGACCATGCCTCTGTCCGCAGCACAGACTTTCAGCCATACGCAGGCAGCGAAAGAGCAGAGCGGGAAATATGCCAATCTGTTCTATATCTACGGCAATGAGGACGATAAGGCTGCCGAGAGCGTACTGCTGACCCTCGAAGGCATTTACGATCATGACGGGGATTTCGGAACGACGGACGACCAGATGCCCGTGAGTTACGAGATCGAACTTGCCGGGGATTCGGGGAAGGCTATCAACCGCAATACCTACCGCCGCGTAACGGTGAATATCAGCGGCCTGACGGGTGCCGACGTGGCCGTGACGATCACCCCCGCAGACTGGGAAGGGCCGTTCAATCAGGATGTCAATATCGGTATGTAACATCGGAAGGGAAGGGACAGGGTGCAATCGTCCCTGTCTTTTCCCTTTTTTCCATTTTTCATTATGAGAAACCTACTGATTTTAATTATGCCGCTGCTCGCTTCGGCGGTCGGTTGTTCCAAAGAAGATATTGTTCCGGCTGCGGAGTCTGCGACCCGCTTTACGCTGCGGGTGTGTCCGGAAGCAACGCAGGCGATTACCCGAGCCGCGGACGAACGGGCCGTCGAGGACATAAACGTTTTTCTCTTCGATCCGCAGGGCATACGCCCGTCGCAGCACTTTTACGTGCAGGGCGGCGTATTGGAGCGTTCCATTCCCGCCGGCCGGTACGATGTGTATGCCGTAGCCAATTTACATGAAGATATGGGCCCGATGAGCCGGAAGACGCTGTCGGCCTATGAGTTCCGCGTACCCCGAAGTTACACGTCGCTGCCCATGTCCGGATATGCGGAATGTACGGTCGGGAAAGGGATGCCGGAGGCTACGGTCACCGTTCGGCGCAACGTAGCCAAAATCGTCTGCAACATCTCCTTCTACGGGGTGGACTACGACCTGAAGCTCCAATCCGTGCAGGTGATGGATATGGCAGGTGTCACCACGCTGTTCGCGGAGGATCAGCAGGCCCGTGAGCTCACCTCTTCCGAGCTTTCGGCGATCGCATCATATGAGAACCGCAAGGCATCGCGCACGTTCTTCTTGGCGGAGAACTGTCGGGGCGAAGTGCCGGGGATAACCTCGCAGGAGCAGAAATGCGCCGGCAACGCACCCGAAGGAGCGACCTTCCTGCGGATCAAGGCACAGCGCGAAGGCAAACTGCTGACCTACGACGTATATCTGGGAGAGAACAACACGACCAACTTCGACGTGCGCCGCAATACGGTATATACGCTCAATATCGTCATCAAGGGCGAAAACGTGGTCGATACCCGCGTCGATGCGTTCGAGGTCGGGATTTCGGACAACTTCCCTTTCGAGGGCTATCGGTTCGAGGGGTACTGCCTGTACGATCCCGGCCGGCAGCTTACGATCACCGTGGACGACCCGCAAAAGGCCGGCAGCCTCTCGGCGACGGTTCGCCTTCTACAAGGCCAGCACGGAGCCTTCCTCTTCAACGGGCAGCCGCTCACCTCGTCCGTCACCCTCCCGCTGAACGACCCTTCGGGCGTGTACAGTTTCTCGGTAGACTACATCCCCGGAGAGGTGTTTACCGCCGACAATTACCGGCTCGTCTATGAAGTGGTTGTAAGCAATACGGACGGGTACAGCTATACAAAAACGTTTACGCACGACTTTTACAATCTCCTGACGATATATACCTACTGGAAGCGCGGGACTACCCACCGCGGCCGGGGAAGTGTCGACAAAGAGAATATGACGGTCGTAAAATGGAGTTCTTCCTATACGCCCGAAGACAATCGCATGATGATATTGTCGTTGGACGACGGGCCGCTCGTGCCTCTCAAACCGGTGGACGGATCGAAAGTCGGAGGTTGGTATGCGGATCGCGGCCTCACGCAGTTCGTCTCAGCGGAAAACCCGTACCGCCATCCCATGAAAAGTTTTCGGGATACGCTCTACGTGGATTTCGTGCAGGAAGCCGTCTATATCTATACCCATGTCGATCTGGTCGAGATAAGTTGCGACGGCGCGTACCGGATCGATCAGGAAAAACAGGCGTTCGTAGTTCCGATAGGAAGCCGATGCACGTTCAAGGGGATCGGAGGGAAAACGGTCGCCGTCTGGTGGAGCAACTTCATCGGCCACTATCCCCGCAAGGAGCTGTCGCGGGAGCCGGAGTATTCCTTTACCGCATGGGAAAACTGCAATGTCGTTCCCGAATTTCAGATCGATTAACCTCTCTCAACGCTCCGCCGATACCTTTTGCCGGATGCGGCGGTTACTCATTCCAACAAACATAGAAACATGATGAAAAGATTATTTGTACTGCTGCTGTTCGTCCTCGTGGCGAACGCGGCTTCGGCTCAATATACGGCCGTGCGCGTCAATACGCTGGGACTGGCAACGGGAACCGTCAATGCCGGCGTAGATGTGGCCGTATCGGAAAAATGGTCTGTCGAAGCGTCGGCATACTGGAACCCGATCTCGACCGAAAGCCTGCGAACCAAAGTGCTGGGAGCCGTCGTGGGTGTACGCCGCTGGCGCTTCGAGCCGCACGTCGGCTTCTTTTGGGGCGTGCACTCGGCCGTCGCACAGTATCGCGTCGGGAACCGGAACAAACGCTACAACGGCTGGACTGTCGGCATAGGTGCCAGCGCGGGCTATTCGTGGATGCTGCATAGGCGGTGGAACTTCTCGCTCGAAGGCGGCCTCGGCCTGTATTACATGAACGATACGCGCTGGAATCCCGCACCGCCGCCCGGCGACGATGTCTTTCTGCGGCATTACCGCCGTATCGCACTGGCTCCGGCGAAGCTGGAAGCCTCTTTCTCTTATATGTTTTAGAATATCGAGATATGAAAAAGCTCTTGTTTTTAGGATTATTGCCGCTTCTGTTCGCATCCTGTACGAAGGATAGCGGCTGCTATCCGCCCGATGGGCCGCAGTCCCCCGAAGCTGCCGCTTCGCAGGTGGAAATATCTTTTGCGGCTGCGGACAACGGATTTCCGACACGAAATTCGGAGGATGAAAATGCCATTGCAGACGTGAACCTTTACCTGCATAACGTACAGACGGGTTCGCTGGAACATCACTATCTGACCGCAGGAAATGCTTCGCGGACGATGACGATGGCCCACGGCCGCTATGAAGCGTATGCCATCGCCAATACGAAGGAAGACATGGGGCCGATGACACTCCTGCGATTGCAGGAAGCGATGTACGTTCCCGATGTATCGGGAGATACCGATGAAAGGTTTGCGATGAGCGGCCGGCAGTCTTTCACCGTATCGGGGGCTACCGATGTCGCGATACTCCTCCGACGATGTGTGGCAAAACTAACTCTGAATGTCACGACGGCCGGCGCCTTTACGGATTTCGAACTCCGATCCTGTCAGGTAACGGGCGTCCCGTCCTGCGTGCCGTTCTTCGCTGAAAGCAAACCCACAGCAGACGGCGGAGTGACATCCTTTCCGAAGAGCGTTCTTTCCGGACGCAGCTACTCCGTTGTTCTTTACCTTCCCGAAAACGCTCAGGGCGAAGTGCCGGGTATCTCCGACCCGCAGCAGCGCAGCCGCGAAAACGCCCCGCAATACGCCACCTGCATCCATCTCGAAGGCGAGGCGTCGGGCTGTAAGGTCGATTATTACATCTATCCCGGCAGCAACGCCACGACGTCTTTCGACATCCTGCGTAACCGTCATTATAACCTCGATGTGATGATTTCGGGGGCCAATGCGGCGGATATGCGTCTTTCGACGCTCGGAGTGGCCTTCACGGAACTACCTCAGACGTGCAGCGTGGGCGACAATATCTTTACCGAGATGAGGGTCGAGAGTACCGATCCCGACGGTCGCTACACGCTGACCGTCGAACAGGCGAAGGGTGAAGGTACGATAACATTCGACGGTATGGCCATGACGACCGGAATTCCCGTCACATTGCCCGGCGGAGCCGGAACTAAAACAGCACGGATCGGATACTGCCCGACAGTTGCAGGCGAAGCCGTGCTGACATTCGTCCTGCGGGATGCCTATGACTATGAGATCCGGCGTACACTGACGACCGAGGCGGTCGAAAAACCCTCGCTCGATATTACGCTGACACCGCCTTCGGCGATCGTCGTCGGCAACCCCGCCACTTTTACGTTGGAAATCAGCGGAAGCGATGACACCGCGATCTCTACCTTCACTTGTTCCGATCCGCAGGCCGTTTTCGTATTTCCCGCAGGGACAGGACTCGGCGGCAACGAAGCCATGTTAGGCAATGGAACCCACAATTTCTTGCTCGACACCCGCGCCACCGGCGACCTGACGGTTACGGTGCGGGTAAGCGACGGCAGCGGCCAAAGCGTACAGCAGCAATGCACGGTAACGTCCCGTTATCCGAAATTCTCCGCAATGATACGAACCATGTCCTCGGCGGCTCTCTATTCGGACAGCCCGATGACGCTGACCATCCGTTCGACCGAATACATGGGCGACTATACCGTAAGTTATACGACGACCTCGACGAATTGCAGGGTTTCGTATGACGGTTCCATGTTACACCCCGACAGTCCTGTAACCCTCGAAGCCGGACAACATATTTTTACCGCCAACTCTTCCTATGCCGAGCGAACGGAATTCGTCTTTACGATTACGGACATTTACGGGCAAAGTCAACAAGCACGGGCGTCGATTACATGGAGGTAGTCGGCCCGTCTTCTCGGCTTATGATAAGAAAAAAGTTATGAAACAATGAAAAAGATGTTATTGCACAGCCTCGTCATATGCCTGCTGCTGGGCGGTTGTACCGTTACGGGCAGGCTTCAGCGCCGGGGCTTGGGCGCACGGGCGAACTATGCGCCCAAAGCACAAAAGCAGGAGCCGAAAAAGGAGTCCGCACCGCAGTATATCGAATACAAGCATCGCGACAGCCTGCAACCCGTCTATTTCCTGCCTACGACTACGCTCGAAAACGGCGAGCGCGTCATGTCGCTCGAACTCGACGAGGTGGTCGTGGTGGCTCAATCGCGCACCGTCGCCGAGCGTATGGGCAAGGTCAGCATCGACTTCGTGATCGAGCTGCCGCGCCAGTTGCAGGGCAATTGTCAGAGCGTGGCCGTAACGCCCATGCTCCACAAGACGGACGGCCTCGTGCCGCTTCAGCAGATCAGTATCCGGGGCGGGCTGTTCAGCCGCGTGCAGGATCGCAACTACTGGCAGTTCGACCGATACGTGCGGATCTTCAAGCCCGATGCGGCTGCCGAGCAGCGTGCTTTCGAGCGTTTCGTCAAGCATCCCTATCCGGATGGCGTGCGGCTGGATTCCATCGTCGATGGCCGTGAGAAGATCAGCTATTACTACACGCAGGAAGTACCGACCAAAGGCGAAGGCAAGACGATGCACGTCACACTTGCGGGAGCGGTCGTAGGGCTGGACGGCAGCCGTTACGATATGCCGCCCCTCGATACGCTGGAATACAATATATCCTCGATGCTGACCTTCGCAGACACCACGAGGCGCTACCTGACCAGAGTGATCGAGAAGTATGCTGTCGTCAAAAACCGCAACTACCTTGCCTTCGAAGTCGGCAAATCGGACATTATCGACACGCTGGAAACCAACGCCGTTCAGCTCGCCCGCATCGAAGCCCTGATGGACGGGCTGATAAACCAACGGGAGTTTTACGTGGACAGTATCGTGCTGACCGCTTCGGCATCACCGGAAGGAGCACTCGCGCTCAACGAGCGTCTGGCCCGCGGGCGTGCCCTGTCGCTCAAACGGCGTCTGGGAGCGCGTTTCGGGCGGCAGGTCGATACGCTGATCGCCGTGCGCTCCGTGGGCGAGAACTGGACGGAGCTGGGGCGCTTGATCGCCGCCTCGGACAGTCTGCCGCACCGCGAGGCGATCCTTGCGCTGCTCGGTGCGGAGAAGAATCCCGACCGACGCGAAGCGGCCCTGCGAGGCAGGTATCCGCAAGAGTATAAATATATCCGGGAAAGGCTCTATCCGCTGCTTCGCTCGGTCGATTTCAAATACGACCTGCGGCGCGTAGGCATGGTGAAGGATACGATCCATACGACCGTACCCGATACGCTCTATGCGCGGGGCATGAAGCTGCTCGATGAAAGGCGCTACGACGAAGCCCTCACGATATTGGCTCCTTACCATGACCGAAATACGGCTATCGTGCTGCTCTCGCTCGGCCATGACGACCGCGCTTACGAAGTGCTCTCCGCGCTGCCCGAATCGGCCGAGGCGTGTTACCTGAAGGCCATTGCCTGCTCGCGGCTGGGCCGCAGGGAGGAAGGGCGCAAATGGCTCGACAGGGCGTGCGAGCTGAAAGAGACATTCGAATACCGGGGCAGGCTCGACCCGGAAATATCCAACCTTTTAACCGATGACTAACGATGAGAAAAAGAGCGATCGCGGCCACGATGCTGCTGACAGCGGCTATGGCCTTTACCTCGTGCGCCAAACTGTATGAGGAAGAAACAACGGAAACCCTGAAACTCCCGCAGACGGACATCGAGATTCCGGAGGACAACCCCTGGGACGAAGTGCCGGACAGCGATACGGAGGCTGGACATTAAAGAGCGGACGCAATGCGAACGGATGTAATTTTTAATACGGATGCGGCCTCCGGCCTCGGCCGGCTGCCCGACAACTTCATCGACTGTATCGTAGCCTCGCCCCCGTACTGGCAGCTCAGGGATTACGGACTCTCTCCGATACTGCTCGGCGGACGGCAGAAGTGCGAACACGATTTCGACGATTACGCCATCTGCCGCAGTTGCGGCGGATGGCTGGGGCAGTTGGGGCAGGAACCCTCCCGCGAGATGTTCTTGGAGCATCTCATGGGCATCTTCGACGAGTGCCGCCGTGTATTGAAAAGTACGGGGACGCTATGGGTGAACCTCGGCGATTCGTACAGCAAACTCAATAAATACAACCGCACAGACGATTGGCCGCCGGGTAAAAACGCCCATTGTCTGAAAACACTGCGCGTCGATCTGTCGATGCACCGGGTTCCGCACAAATCGCTGTGCAATATTCCGGGGCTGTTCGCCGAGATGATGATCCTGCGAGGGTGGATACTGCGCAACGAGATAATATGGTATAAGCCCTCAGTTGTACCTACTCCCGTCGAAGACCGTTTTACGGCGGATTTCGAGAAGGTGTTTTTCTTCACCAAATCCCCGAAATACGACTTCCGGCAACAGTTCGAACCTTATGCCGGGAATGAGACGAACAGAATATCCAGACAGCCGGAACATCCGACAGGTTCGAAATCCAGAAATGACCTTCAAGGCAGGAACAAACGGACGGTCTGGCGGATTACGACCGAAATCAGCCACGAAAAACACTACGCCCCCTATCCGCAGAAGTTGATCGAGACGCCCATCGAGGCGGGGTGTCCGCCGGGCGGCGTAGTTCTCGATCCTTTTCTGGGAAGCGGAACGACGGCCCTTGTCGCCCGCAGGCTGGGGCGGCACTACATCGGCATCGAGCCGAATCCGGAATACGTCGCCATAGTCCGGTCACGGCTGGAACGGGAACCCGAACCCTCAAAACAGTAAGGAGGCCATGCGAATCGGATTGGTGGATGTGGACGGGCGCAATTTCCCGAACCTCGCGCTGATGAAACTTTCGGCGTGGCATAAGCTCCGGGGCGATACGGTGGAATTTGCCGATCCCGGAGCGGGGCGTTACGACAAAGTGTATTTGTCGAAGGTCTTTACCCATACGCCCGACTGCCGGGATGAATACTACTGCGAAGTGATACGCGGCGGAACGGGCTACCGCGATTATACGACGACACTGCCGGAGGCGGTCGAACATACGTGTCCGGATTACTCGCTCTACGGCGTAGGCGAAGCCTACGGCTTCCTCACGCGCGGATGCCCGAACCGATGCCCGTGGTGCGTAGTACCGTACAAGGAGGGCGCTATCCGGCCCCATGCCGACATCGAAGAGTTCCTTGCCGGACGCAAGCGGGCCGTGCTGCTCGACAACAACGTGCTGGCCTCCGCATGGGGCCTCGCTCAGATCGAGAAGATCGTCCGCTTAGGCGTCCGAGTAGACTTCAACCAAGGACTCGATGCGCGGCGTATCGCCCGCAACCCGGAACTCGCAGAACTGCTCGCACGGGTCAGGTGGCTGCGCTTTCTGCGGATGGCCTATGACAGCCATGCCGTACAAGAGGACGTGTATAACGCCGTAAAACTGCTCGTCAAATGTGGCTTGTCGCCTCGCAAACTGTTCTTCTATGTGCTGGTGCACGACGACATCGGCGATGCACTGGAACGTATTCGGGAGCTGAAGGCGTTGGGCTGCGTGCCCTTCGCACAGCCGTATCGGGATTTTTCGGGCGACGCCAAACCCTCGCGGGAGGCGTGGCGGCTGGCCTATTGGTGCAACAACAAACGATTGTTCAACGCGATGGACTTCGCGGATTACAAATGTAAATAAACCGAAAAGTGATGAAAAAGTTATTTTTTGCGGCGATGGCCGCACTCGGACTGCTCGCATCCTGCGACAAGGATCTGGATATTCAGCAGGCGTACAGCTTCTCGCTGGAAACGATGCCCGTACCCAAGCGTATCGGTGTCGGCGAAACCGCCGAGATACGTTGTACTCTGGTGCGTGAAGGGGAGTATGCCGACGCCCGCTACACGATCCGCTATTTCCAGCCCGACGGTAAGGGAGAGCTGCGGATGGACGACGGAACGGTATTTCTTCCCAACGACCGCTATCCGCTGGAGCGCTTCTCGTTCCGCCTTTATTACACCTCCCGCAGCGATGACCAGCAGACCATCGACGTCTATATCGAGGACAACATGGGACAGGTAGTACAAAAGAACTTTACGTTCCAGAACGACAGCGATACGGGCGGCGAAGAGCAATAGTCACAAACGAACTTCAGTGCCCGGCCAAAGTCGGGCATTTTTAATTTGAAACTCTTATGATAGAACAGGAAAAACGGGATATAACTTTGCTCGAACGGGGCGGACAAAAGCATAATATGTTGATGACCCTGCCTTTGGAACGGCGTACCGAGGCGGTATGCCGCCGCGCCATCGAGATCGACGGAGAAAATATCCGATACGTCCCCCGCGATATGCGCACCGAAAAGCTGTGTTATACGGCCGTGCAGAGCTGGGATTATGCCCTCGACTATGTGCCGGAAGAGTTGAAAACGCCTTCGATGTGCATGGCTGCGGTCGAACGTTACGGGCCGGCGCTGTTGTTCGTGCCGGAAGAGCGCCGAACAGAGGCTCTGTGTGAAACAGCGGTGAAAAACGATGCGTGGGCCTTGCCTTCCGTTCCCGACCGGCTCAAAACGGAACAGATGTGCATGGATGCGGTAACGAAGGACGGCTGGGTGTTGGAGTTCGTGCCCCAAGCGATGAAAACCCCGCAGATGTGCCGGCTGGCCCTGAACGCCCCGCTGGCCAAACTCCGCGAAAACCGGAGCGTCCTTCAATTCATTCCCTATGCCGACGTGTGTCTGGAAGGCATAAAAAAATACCGGCAGGAAGGGGCCGATATGGTAGGTTTGCTGGCAGATATCGAACCGGAGGTGATGGATGAACACATTGCCCTGTACGGGGTTCGCACCGACCCGTCGTGTCTGACGGCCTTGCCGGAACGGTGGAAAACAAGGACGGTATGCACGGCGGCGGTACAGAGCGACGGGATTATGTTGCACGACGTACCGGAATATTTACGCACGAAACGTATGTGCAAGGCAGCCGTTTGGTCCAGCATCCATGCACTTCCTTATGTGCCGGAGGCATTGCATACCCCCGACCTGTACCGGGAAGCGATGGTGAACGACCCTGCTGCCATTCAGTATTTCAAACCGGAACTGCTGACACGGGAGATGTGCCATGAGGCTTTGTATTCGAGCTATGACCTGCGGGTACTTCGGTACATTCCCTACAAAGAGATCCACGAGCAGTTGTTGGAGCGTTGCGAGGGATACTCGCGAACCAAACATTTTCTGGACAGTATGAATCCGGACTATATGACCCCGAAACTGGCGGAGATGATCTTTACCAAAGAACCCGAACTGTTCTACAATATTCCCGAAAAATTCAAGGATAAGGAACTGTGCGAAACGGCGGTACGGTATGACGGCTCCTACCTGCGGATGGTTCCCGAAAAACTCAAGACGCCGGAGTTGTGCATGGAAGCCATACGCCGCAGTCCGTATGCCATAGAGTTTATCCCGGAAACGATGAAAAGCCCTGACCTTTATATGAATCTGGTAAAAGAGAATCCGCAGAATTTATACGGAATACCCGAAGACGACCGGACTTATGAGATGTGCAAAGAGGCTTTCGACAATACCTACGGAAAAGATAAAACCGATTACAGCGTTGCCGGTGCGCTGACAGAGCCGTCGATGGCTCTGCAAATGGTTCGGGAGCAGGATGATCCTAAAACAATCGACTTTTTGATAACCGTAATGCGTCCCAAAGCCATTTCGGACGAAGTAGCTTTGGACGCCGCGCGTAAAAACGGGCATATCTTGCGCTTCGTGCCGAAAGAGGTCATCACGCAGCAGGTGGGCGAGGCCGCCGTCAGGAATCATCCGCAGGCGATTCAATGGGTTCCTCACGACATACGCACGGCGGATATGTGCCTGTATGCCTTTAAGAGCGATTCCGAACTGGATATTTACACTCCGGATCGGATCAGGTGCGAAGACAATGTTTATGTATTCGCCCGAAAGATGGACGAGCTGCTCCGCCAGCCGATTTCCTACGACGACAGCAAACGGCTCTACGAGGGCGAAACGATCCGTTTACGGAACGTGGAAACGGATACCAAAATCTTCGAGAATTGCGAGGTTCGCTACGATCGTAAGAATGAATCGCTGACCCTGCGGAATCTTACGCCCCGGCAGGAGCGGACACGCCCCATAAAACCGCAGCGCAAATCCTCCATGAAACCGAAATTCTAAAACTACGATTGAAAATGAAAACGACAGAAGAAAACAGAACGATGAACCCCGGCGACCGTCGGGAGCCGGGCGACGTTTATATGGTGCTTTCGCCGGAAGGAAAGACACAGACTGTATCGGCAAACGGGAGATATTATAAAAACTTCGGTCATTTTGTCAAACACTACACGGAAGTTATGCTCCATGACTGGCTGACGCCTTACCCGAACAGCTTTTTCGTGCATTACCGTTTTGCCGACCCCGACCGAGTATGGAAACCTTACGAGAATATCTCGATGTTTCCGCGCAAACTGTGGAATGCCATCAAGGAGCAGGGATTGAAACCGCTGAACATCTGCCGGCTCTATCCGGCCATATACTGCTATCAGAACGGTCTCGATCCGCTGCTGCCGGAAAATTCCCATGAGGCATTAAACAAGTCGATGGCGTATCAATCAGCCGTCTGGCGTTATTCCGGTCTGGAAAGGAGCAGGGAACAGATCTATACGGGCATCGAGACCGACCGTGGCGTATTGTTGTTCGATAATACGGAGCGAGGTGAGAAACTGCAAAAACGGTACAAAGATTTCTTTGCCGCCAATTTCTTCGATCCCCGGCTCGACATTACATTCTTCAGGACGATGGAACTAATTCCGGACGAAGCACAAAGAGCGAAAGTCAATCCCGATATTGACCTCAATACCTTATTCCGCACCGCACCGGAGCCGTTCGGCTGTCTGTCGTCCGGCTGTTATGCCGACATAAAAGAGATTGGAATATGCGATACCGTCGGACAATTCGATATGTCCCCGACGCTGGCCAATTTCGCTGCGCTTTCGGGATTCGACAAAGGGGAAATACCGGAGAATATCCCGGATCGTACTTACGACATCAGTTGCCTGCTATACCTTGCCTCGCCGGAGTGCAAAGCTCCGGAGATACAGGACGAGTTTCCCAATTTTTTCTCCTATCACGACCGATTCGATCCTCTGGCGGATAGATTGACCCAAGCCACGACCGAGAACGAAAAAACACAGATCATGGCCTCGGTACGGGAGCTGGCCGGAGAATTGCTCCGGGAGCAATACCCGAATATCCGCAGGCCACAGGCGGCGACACCGGAGCGGAAAGAGCAATTTGGGGTCGCAGGGGCAACTGCCGAAAAACCGGCAAGGCAGCTGCCCGACGTGGCGAAAAAGCTGGCCAACCGACTTAAAAAGGGCAAAGGAGTTACCCGATAAAATGTCGTGGCAGCAGGATTATTTGCATCGCGGATACGCATAATCCGGGGAGCCGATAAAAAAGGGCAATATTTATGTAAACAATTTCGTTTACATTGTGTATATTTGCAAAAAGAGCCATGAGAAGCGAAATTGATATGTATAAGGGCATCCGTCCGGGAAAGATCGTCGGCCTGGAGTTGCAGGAACGCAACCTCAGCCAGCGAGCCTTTGCTGCTGCTATCGACGAACACAAACAGACGCTTAATGCGGTTATTACGGGTCGCCGCAAGCTGACAGTCGAAATGGCCCTCAAGATCGAAAAGGCACTCGGTTATGATGAGGGCTTTCTGCTGACGCTTCAGGCATACTACGAGATAGCCGAATACAAGAACCGGAAAGCGAACGAATCCGTTCGTGGCGCTCCGGCCATCCGACGGATGCTGTTCTGGGACACCGATTTCGACAAGATAGATTGGGGGCGCAGTAAAGAATCAATTCTTGAACGGGTTATGGAACGCGGCGATGAGAATGAAAAACAGGAGATCGCACGGTTTTACGGTATGGATCGTGCAGAGCTGGAACGCTACAAGCCCGATCTTTCGTACCGCATACCGTATAAATACCGTCATAAACAATGACAGAGATAAAGCGATTACATTACGAAACGGTAACGCCGTTACTGCGGGAAACGCTCGGCGTTCTGATGCAGGAGGAACTGTTCAGCCCGTTCCGCCTTGTCGGAGGTACGAACCTGAGTCTTCGTTATGGGCACAGAAAATCGGACGACATCGACCTTTTCACCGATGCAGAGTACCGGAGCCTCGATTTCAGGACATTTGAAGTGTTCCTGCGGTCGCGCTTCCCGTATTATCACTGCACCGATACCAGCTCAATAGTGAGCTTCGGGCGCAGTTACTATGTCGGTAAATCCGAGGATGAATATGTCAAAGTCGATCTGATGTACAGCGACCCGTTTCTCGAAGATGCGGAGGTAATCGACGGGATACGCATGGCCGGAGTGAAGGACATCGTAGCGATGAAGATGCACGTCGTATCGCAGGGCGGCCGCAAAAAGGATTTCTGGGACTTACACAGGCTTTTGAAGGAATATACCCTCCCCGAAATGATTGGCCTGCATGCTAAACGGTACGAGTGGGAACACGACGAGGACGAGTTGCTGGACAACTTTGTAAATTTCACAAAGGCCGACACTTACCCCGATCCTGTCTGTCTGCTCGGCAAAGACTGGCAGGTAATTCAATTTGATCTGATAAAAACGGCAAAAAAGATAAGACAGGCCCGATGTCAGGATATTACGCCGCAGCCGCGCAGTGTACCCGATGTATCGAAGAAGTTGGCTGCACAGCCAAAAAAGAAACGCGGATTATAACGACCATGAAGGTCTGGGGAGTTTACCTGCAACGTTGTGCGCCGGTTTTGATTTACGTTTGATTATTATTTTATAATAATTGTCTTTGCGTAGTAATAAACGACTGTATGTAACCACTGAAAAAATCCCTTTATAAGCAGCGGCTATGAATCCGCCGAGTATTTCTGCGACCGCGAACAGGAGAGCGAAAATCTTATTCGGGAGGTGGCCAACGGCAATAATCTGGCGCTGATCTCCACGCGCCATATGGGTAGGGCTTATACAGCACTGTTTCAACCATCCGGAGATTATACGTTTTTCGTCGATATTTATGCGACCGGATCGTTGCGCGACCTGGTATTTTCCTTGAACCGGGGCATTGTCGATGGCCTGAAGCCTTTCGGCAAAAAAGCCATCGAAAGTTTCTGGAACAGCGTCAAATCCCTGCAAGGCGGCATAACATTCGCCCCTGCGGGTAACCCCAGCTTCAACCTGCACTGAGCGACATCCGCTCTACGGAAGCGACGCTCGACGAGATATTCCGTTATCTGGAGAAAGCCTCCCGTCCGGTAATCGTCGCCATCGACGAATTTCAGCAGGTGGTCTATTACACGGAAAAGAATGGCTCAATAGGAATTACTGACCGGTATGCCTACTCCTGTTGGGGCGGCGTTCCGCGAACACAAAATCGACGGTTTGAAACCGTCGATTTTGTGTTCGCGCCGAATTTCAAGATTCAAATTCCGGCTTCTTCGATACATTTCGGCTGATACCAACTATCCCGAAAACGGTTGCCGATAAGGTTGAAAGTCCCTGTTTCACCGCTTTCTTCCGCGAATTTGCGGGCTTGCGGGATGTCCGTAAATTCGCCCAGCTTGCGAAAGCCGAGGAACAGTTTGCAGATACCGGGATTGGCCCGATGTTTGGCGACCTCGCTTTGGAGCAGGGCGCACAGTTCGGCATACTTTGCCCTTTTCTGCGCCAATTTCTTTTTGGCGCAGCGCAATTTTTCGTCTGTCGTCGGGTCGAAAAACAGATCGTTGCCGCTCATGTAACTAACGTATTCCTCTATTTTACGCTCGACTTTCGTAATCTGCGCTTTCGCCGCTGCCACGCACGAGAGCAGGGAGCCGAACCCGGTTTGCAGTCCCGTCCGCTTGTCGTAGTAACAATAATAGACCTGCACGCCCTTACGGGGATATTGACAGACATATTTTGCCCTGCGCCACTCGACGAGCCACCGCCAGCGGTCGAGCATCCTGCGGGGCATGTCTATTTTGTGCAGGACAACCCGCGAACGGTCGCATTCACGGTACTCGAACGTGATATATACCCAATGTTCTATTTGCAGTTCCCGTTCGGCACGGGCGAGGTCTTTGGCCATCTGCATCCAGTCGTCGGTTCTCTCCCGTGCCATCGTTACGCCGTTTTGCAGGTTTCGATTTCGGTATGTCGGGCGAGCCATTCGCGCACGCTCGCCATGTTGTATTCGGAGGTTACGACCGCCGTGCAGTCGCCGATTTGCGTAAAGCGGGTGCTTTCGTAGCCGTCGATCCACTCCTTTAAGGCCGATACGCCCCACGCCTGCGGATCGTCGAAGATACGGCGCTCCAGCGTGCGGATAGGATCGCAAAAAGTTACGATAAGTGTTTCATAGTCCGGTCGGACAGGTTCGGGGAGCAGGCGCAGGTACTTCAAAGAGCCGGATTCGTCGTCCTTGTCCCCATGCGCCCAACCGCTGTGTAAAACCTCGTTACCCCAGCGCTGGGGCTCGTCGTAACGCACTTTTACCTCCGCCGTATATTTCGTAACGGTTATGTCCTCGATTACTCCCGTAACCATCGAACCTAAACACATGCACTCGCACCTTCTACCTACCAATTCCTTGTTTACCTCTGTCGTTTTCATTGTTGTTCTCCATTAAATAAGTTCTACTTCCGCGTTGTCGTTATTTCCCCGAAATGTTCCGGCCGCATAGTAAGCGTATCGGTTGTGCCAATTACTCCGGCGTTTGATATAAGCCATAGCCGGGGGACGGATCTCGATGAATGTTGTGTAAATGTTATGTCCGATGGTTATGACTAATTTACAGTTACGCCATATCTCGAAAGGCGTTCTGAATCCGTGCTTGCCCTCGACGAGTTCCAATGCTGTGGCAACTGCGCTACGGACTTCTCCGGTCGATTCTGCGAGGGTTTTGCGGGTTCCCTCTTTATAGATGATTTTCATAGCAGTCGGTGTTATGGGGCGGCAGCCGCCCCGATTGTTACTTATATTCTCCGAAGTTGGTGATTATACCGAACCGTCCCGTGTCGTTATACATGCCGGAACAATACAACCTCCGGCATAAGTCGGAGAGTTGTTTTTCGGTAATACCCGATACGACTATCGCCGTGTGGTCGTGCTCGCAAATTCTTGCCTTGTATCGGGTTTTGAGTTGGGCAAGGACGGCATTCGCCCTTACCGTTTTTTCGTTGTGCTGTCGATTTTTCATAATTGTTTGAACGGCGGCTGTTGCCGTCCCGATTTTATTTCTTCGTAATAAGTCCTTTGGCTACTACCTCTCCGTTCTTGACCAGTTCTATTTCCCCGTAGGTAAAGCCTATGTCCCGGATGGCTATGCACTCTATATAATCGTTATACTGTCGGGCATCCGGAATATTGCGTCCCGTGAGGTTGTTGAAAATCATCGGAAGCGAACACTCGCAATCCGACCGGAGTACGGCTTTTCCGTTCTGCCGGATTTCGTGGGTCGGGTTCTGTTTATTCGTGTCTGTTTTCATGGTATCGGTGTTATGGGCGGCTTTCGCCGCCCCGATTCTAATTATTGAAAGATTGATTATGCTGTCAGTCGATTTTCTATCAGGTGTATATTGTGCTGAACGAGTTTTATAATCTGCTTGTGGTACGGACTGTCCTCGTTGCATACGCCTCGGCTCTGCGCCACTTTGAGCCGGGAGAGCGAAACCTCGACCGTTTCCAATCGTTTGCCGTCCATCGTGGCCGAGAGGATCAGCGAATCGTCTCGGCGGTAATATTCGTTGGTAAAGACGCAATGGTGCATGGCTTCGCCCTCCTGCCGGAACTGCTCGATGCTCTCCAAGACCCGGACATGAATTTTACCGTCCGTAAAGTCGATCCCGAAAAACTGTCCTTTGGCCTCCCGGTATTCGTTCTCGCATTCCAATTCCCGGCGCAGGCGTTCTTCTTCGGCCAATGCCTGCTCATATTTCCGTTTCTTCACGACATAGCGGTCGTGTTCTGTTCGCAGGTCGGCGGGACACACGTACCGGGCATTTCGCAGGTCTTTGCCGAAAAAGCGCAATAGGTCTATATAGTCGCACCACATTTCAGTATCGGCAATAGCGTACTCGTTCCGCAGGACGATACGCACCGATGGCCAATAGTCGTCCAATGTGCGGGTATTCTCGGCAAAGTGTTTCAAGAGCGTAACCTGTCCTGTTTTAAGCAGGGTTTCGGCACGGCTGTCGCGCAGCAGGGCGCAGAACATTTCCGGCGGGGAGATATGGTGAAACTGTCCGTTGTAACCGCTTCTTCGCAGTTCGGGCAGGAGTTGCGGCCGGGGATGAACACAACGGGGATGGATATTATACAGCGGCTTATGGGGGCGCAGTTCCAACGAGGTTGTATAATCCCACGTCTTGTAGAAAGGCCGGTTCGTTATGAGTCTTGCACGGGTGGCGCATCGCCCGTCCGGGGCGATCCACCGCTGCACGACTTCGAAATGAATGTATTTCGCTCTTTCTCCGATACGGACATAGTAGGCCAGATATACGAAGCGTAATACCTGCATCCCGTTATGGACGGTCATAAACAGGGCGTAGTTCGCCGTGTCGTAAATCCGGCGCAGGTGGTTGTCGTCTATGGTCAGCCGGGTGTGGCACGAGGGGCAGATACAATGCTTCCGCGCCGTCTTGTCCCTCCATGCGTGTCCGCACTCGGTGCAAGTTATCACGCCTTTTGTCGTCCTGCGTCCGTAGCGGACGAAGCATCGGTCGAACGCCCATCGTATCTGCCGGGCGGAGATGGGGCGGAGCGTGCGCCCCGCCTCTTCTATTTGCTGTTCAAAACTATTTCTCGGTTGCATAATCTTGATAGTTCGGATTGATGAATTAGGCGGCAATGCGCTTTTGGATAAGGGGCATATTGTCATTTACAAGCTGCACGATTTTGTCGTGATACTCCGTTTGTTTGTTGCATACGCCCCGGCTTTGAATAACTTTGAGTTGGGAGAGGGATACCTCTACGGTTTCGATGCGCTGGCCGTCTATGGTTGCCGAAAAAATAAGCGAATCGGCTTTTTTATAGTATTCGTTCGTGCCGACGCAATGGTGCATGGCCTTTCCCTCCATGATGATTTCTTTCACACTCTCCAACACCCGAACGACGATCTGTCCGTCCGAAAACGCAAGGCCGAAGAATTTGGCTTTGGCTCTATGGTAGGCGCACTCTTTCTGAAAATATGCGGAGAGGTTTTCGGCTATTTCCCGCTCGGCTTCCCTGCGGGCGATTTTGGCTATACAGCGGTCATGTTCCCGTTTAAGGTCTGCGGGGCATACATATTTGGGGCTGTGCAGGTCTTTGCCCAATGTCCGCAAAGCGTCTATATAGTCGCACCATGTCGTTGCATCCGTGATTTTATAGCCGTTACGGACGGCGATACGGATACTCGGCCAATATTTGTCGAATCTCCGACCGCTATCATTCAAATACAGTTGTAATAGGCAGTCTTGCCCCATTTTGAGCAGGGATTCCGCCCGGTTATCCGAGAGCAGGACACGGAGTAAGGTCGTAGGGTTCTGACCATATAATCCGCCTTTATATCCCGTTCGTTTCAGTTCGGGGATGAGTTTCATACGAGGGTATATATCATCCGTATAAATTTTGTCATATACCCACGATTCGCCGTGCAGTTCCAAATCGGACGAATAAATCCACAGATCGTAATATATCGTTCCCCATACCCGGCTCCGGGCGAGTGTGCAGTATTTGCCGTCGGGGGCTATCCAACGTTGCATGACTTCGTGGCAAAAGCGGTTCAGCGGTCGTCCGACTTTGGCATAATAATTCACCATAAACACCCGCACGACCTGCATCCCGTCGCAAGCGGTTATATAGGTAACGTATTCCCGTTGCTGGAATTTCTGCCTGCGAGTATTTTCTATCCGCAGTCGTGTTCCGCAGGCGGGACAGGTGCAATATTGCTGTTTGGTATCGTTGTGGAACACCTTGCCACAGTCGAGGCAGGTAACGACACCTTTTCTCGTGCGCTGGCCTACCGATTCGATAACTTTTGTGTAGGCCCAGCGTTCCTGTGCCGGGGTCAGCGGTGGCAGTTTCTTGCTTGCTTCGACTGCTTTCTGTTGGAATTTATTTCTCGGTTTCATGGTGTATCGAATTAAAATAGTGATGACTGGGTGGTTGTTTCGGTCTTCTTGGTCTTGTTTTTACCCTGCGTAATTTTCCGGTAGGCTTCGTCCGTTGCTTTTTGCATGGCTTGGCGCCGTGCTTCGGCTTTCTCTGCTTCGGAGAGTTCGATAGTATGGTTCACCACAACTTTACAATTAGTGAGGGGCTTGCCGATGTCGATGTCGTCCTCGTCGTAGTAGTGCAGGGCGAGCGAGTAGATTTCATCGTCCGCAAAGCCGTTGCACCCGCTTTGCTTCACGTAATTGAGGATAAATGTTATACAGTCGTCGATGTTCTTCTTCGGGTTGGCGTAACGGGGTGCAAATAATTCGTCCTCCTGCGCCCGGCGTTGTAAATAGCTTTGGATCGTCTGTTTGAAATAATCGGTCGCTTTCATGGCTTTGTGCTGTTTATGAATCAATTGCAGTGTTTCCCTCGTTTTCGAGAAAAGAGAGATAACCTTTAATGGCTTTTCGGCATCCCGTAACGTCGGGTGCGGCTTTACCTCGAAGTCGGTAATACCATATCGCCCTGTTCCGGTTCAATTCGGCTATGCGCTTGCGGAGCGTTCCTGCCGTGCGGATGTGTATGGCGAATCCGTCCCGTTTGGCGATGCTTATGAACTCCTCGCCCGTTATCGTTCCTCCGGTTAAAAAGCGGCATTTACACTCGTCGAGGCGTTGCCGCTCTTCCTGTTCCTTTCTTTGTGCGGCTTCCTTGTCATGGCGGCGGCGTGCCTCATTCTCTGCATCCCGTTTCTTCAACATGGCTTCGCGGGCCTGCCGTAACGGGGTTGTTTCCTCTCCCAATTCCTCAAACACGCGAATTTCCAGCAGACGGATATACTGCCCCTCTGCGGCCTGCTGTTTTACATGGTCTGTCCATCGCCTGCGAAAGTCGATAAGACGATTTTTGTAATTACTGTCGGCAAGGCGGTCGCGATTGCAATATTCCGGGATGAAATACACGCCTTTGATTGCGAACACAATCCCGAATATATCGTTGGTGTCGATACCGCAGCTATCCTTATGGATGAAGGTCGTATAGATATTCTCCGCGAACGGGGTCAATTCCTTATGGCGACTGATGACGTTGTTGCCCGTATGGTCGTACAGGATAACTTTTGTTTTCATCGGATTGCATGTTTGGTTAATGATTCGTTTTTGGAATATGCTTCCCGGATAAATGTTCAACCGAGCCAGCACTTAATATCCGCATCTGTAAGGGCATAGGTTGTCTTTACGCTGGTGAGAAATTCGGCGTATGCCGCTCTGAACCGGGCGTTATGTGCCTGCAAATCCCCCTGTTGCGGGTTCTCTTTTTCCCATTGTTCGCAAAATGCCATATCCGCCTTTAGGAATTGCATGAATTGAGAAAGTACGGGCGGTTCCGGGGCATCGTCGGGCAGGAAAAACACGCTTCCGCGCAGTTCGCCCGTTTGGGGATGTCGTGCAAACAACTGCCGGGCGGTTCCGATTCGGATATAATTGTCTTTTATACCGTACCGCTGTGTAACCACCGGAATATCGACGGTCGTCTGAACCGAAAAGGGGGTTACTTTGATTGCATTGCGCTGGATATATTCGCCCTCTTTGAGTATGACTTTTACATTAGCCTGCGGTTCGCTTTGGGTAATATATTCGTTGAGTGTCATGTCGATTCGGTTTTATGGGGGGGGGCGGGACTTGCCGCCCCCGGATTGGATTACTGTCTTTGCGGATTACTTGATAAGCGTGTCGGTTACATAGAATTTGCGGTGGCAGTCCTTTTTCTTGAGTGCTTCTCCGAGAAGCCACGCGAACCGTTCGCGTCTGAAGTCCTCGGATTTATCCTTGTGGCACGTCCAAGTCTCCTCCTTTTCGTATTGCCTGGCCTGTTCCTCCAATATGGGCAGGTATTCCGCCGTTGCGCTGTCCATTCGGAGGTAGTCTTTCGTGCCTTTGTGCCGGAAAGAGACGAGGCAGTAATTCTCGGGGTACAGGCGTATCGTTTCGGTGGATTTCTCATAAAAACAGACCGCCAAATATTTGTCTGACACTTTTTTGTAGGTAAAATTGTTATGGCAGTATTTTTCTATCGTGTCGGAAATGATCGCATCTTCGGATAATTCCTCCCGCAGTTCCTTTTCCACCCGTCTGAATGCGTCGGACAATGAGGGATAAACGGCGGTTATTTCTATCCGTTTGTTTTTGGTTTCGTCTTCGGTCTGCTTACGGGTCGATGCGATGATAATGTTGTAGCGGTTGTCGCTCCATGTTTTGACCTCGATGTAATACCCTAAATCCGTGTTGATTGCATTGTGGGTGTTAAACGTGTCGGTCGAGCCTTGCCTTTGCAGATAAATGGTTCTCATATTTTCGGATTTTTATGATTCGTTAGTTTATGTGGGGACGGGGTTACCGTCCCCGAATTGGACTTCGGGATTATTCGGTCATGCCGATTAACTCGCGCACCTGCATTTCTTTCGCTTTGGGAAAGACCCACCCGGCGCATTTCTCTCCGCGGTAGGTCAGGCGCCCGTTGAACCGTCCGCCGAGGTCGGATAATGCGTCCTTTATGGGCTTCGTATCGCCGAACAGGGCGACGGCCTTTTCGGAGTAGTTCGTGAGGATAAAATCGCCCTGCACGGTTATCGGGCCGGCCTCCTGCGTGCGCTCCGGACTGGGACTGGTCAGCCGGATATTATTCTCGTCTCCGGCTATATAGGCCAACCGTTCGATAAATCCCTCGCGGGTGTAGTGGGTCATTTTGTGGATGCTCCACCCCGAATAAGGGCTTCTGCCGAGCGTGAAACCGGGGGAACGGTGTTCGTAGTCCTTGTTATATTCGGCCAAATACGCCGTTTCGGGCAGATTTCGGGCGGCTTTACGCAGTTCCCCGAAGCCGTTGCGGGGCGTGGTCGAAAAGCCGAGTATCACGGTGCGGACGCTGGTCGTTTCCCTGCATTCGTAGGAGGGGTCGGTGTATTCCGTTTCGTTGAGTTCGGCCACGATGACCCCCTGCACGTTGTCGGGCATAATCCGGCGCAACCGCTCCGCACCGATTGCCGCAATCCGGTCGTGTTCGTCCTTTGCCCGGACTTTTGCTTCGGTATCCTCTTTTGCTTTTTGCTCGGCTTCGGCAACAAGGGCGGCGACCTCGAAAGCGTCCATAAATTCCGGGGGCGTGTCGGTGTAGTACATGCCGATACCGAATTTCTGCGAGTATGGCCGGAGGATGTCGGTACGGTGGATTTCTTTCGTGTCGGTGTTTATCATGTGATACATATATCCGTCTGCGTCGTGTTCGACTTTGTAGATTACATACCGGATAGTAAAGGCGCCGGGGCCTTCATGGATGACGATTTGGTTTTCCTTTGCGACTTGGATTTCGGTGTCGGTGGTCGTCCCGCCGAAAAGAGAATAATACTTTGCCATGATTTTTAGGATTTTAGAAGATTTGGGAAAAGAGAAAGGAGAAAAAGCCGATCAGAACGACGAGAGATAAAAGACAGGAGAGAATACCCCGCAGGATGTCATAGCAGAACACAAAGGCCAAAACGACCCAAATAAAGCCGCTCCCGAAGAGATGAAAACCCAGCGCGACAGCCCCGATTTTCAGCCCTGCCCGCAAACCCGCACCCATGCTGAGTGGAAGGTTGGAGGTTTTCGGTTTCCTGTTCTTATTTTCTGTGCTTTTCATAACCTTTCGACTTTTTTTTTATGCCGTAGCGGAGCCGGTGTGGATGGTATCTGGTTTCAGGAGCATGAAAAAGAAGGGCTTAGCCCATGTCAAGATTTTTGCGGGAAATACGCTCGCCCGAAGGGAAAGAGGAAGATTTCTCGCAAAACCGCCCGGCGGCTTGATCTTGCAGGGGCGTGCAGCCCGTAGATACCTTTGCTTCTGAAACCAGATACCATCCACACCGGGTTCGTGAAGGCGGCTTATAAATGAGGAGAAAGGTTATGAAAAGTGCGGAAAATAACTGTGGCGAAGGGCGTAACGGATCAGCCCTTCGCCCGCACACCAGACACGAAAAAGCCCGTATCCTCAGATCAGGATACGGGCTTGCGTGCCGCAGGAGCGACAGACGCTCCGGCAGGAGTTAGTCTATACGGTTTTTGCAAGGAAGATACCGATTACGGAATTGGCGCCCAATTTTTCAAATTCGCGTTTTATGAGCGTAAAGCTCATACCGGTAGTCAGAATATCGTCGATTAGCAAAACGTCGCGCCCCTCGATGTAATCCGGATCGAAGACTATGCCTGACATATCCCTTTGTTGCGTGCCTTTTTGTTGTTCCCTGTCGTACTCGATCCGGACGGCAGGAAAACCGTTGTCTATTATCAGCCGGCGGGAAAGTTCCCCGCAAAAAGACTCGAAACGCTGCCGGTACCTCTCTTTCGTAAACGCCGGAAGAGGTAGCAGGATCGGATCGGCCAAGTCATTGAAAAACTCCATCCGTGAAATAGCCAGCGGGAAGAGTTTGGTAGCCAGCGACGCGCAGGCTCCCTCTTTGAAGCGGAATACGAGGTTAGTGACTTTCTTCTGTTCGCTCGTGAGTTTCAACTTATGCGACACGGGATAATAGTCGTGGATATAGAAACATAACGCCCCGTCCACGCGCAATTTACCCCGGAACCGGTTGGTCATGGGATAATAGTTGCGGATGAAATCGCCCTTAAAGGTGAATTTCAGAATGTCGTGCCACAGCCGAAGGGTCTGCTCGTCCTCGACCCGGAACATCTCGCTGCCGTAAGCATCCTCTCCGGCCAGCCCCATGCCGATCCGCAAACGGCCGTTGAAACGGCCGGACGATACGATATACCAATCATAAGCACGGCATAATATTTCGATGTCGCAGTCGTCGGTGCAGAGAAAGTAAAAGTTACTCTCCTCGTCCCGGACTAAAAGGAACTCGCCGCCGACCTGCATCATATCCTTCTCGATGTCGAAATAGTCCCCGAGCGGCATCGGATAGTCGGCATCTGCTGTCTCGCAGGGTACTCCGAAACTGAAATTGGTAATCATAGTGCATAGTGTTATTCTTGTTCAAAAACGGTTCCCCGTCGTTCAGGTACTCAAAAATTTCGCATATTTCCCCGCTTTTACAAATTCAAAGCGGCGACGCCAACCGTGGCATATAGCGATGCCAACCCTTACATCCGCGTCGGCAAAAGGCTCGGACGTGTATTCCATAAAGTATTTTTGGGTTCCGGGAAAGCTAAACATTGTAATTATGGAGATGATAATGATCGAAAAACGGGTCTATGACTCTATGGTGGCCAAACTCGAAGCGCTGGCCGGAAGGATCGAGGCTCTGAATGAAAAACAACAAAAACGCTTGGGCCATTGGCTCGACAATGAGGAGGTCTGCGAAATGCTGAGCATCGCTAAAAGGACGCTTCAGGCATATCGTGAAAAAAGGATCATTCCTTACACGCAAGTCGGACATAAAATCTACTATAAGCCGCAAGACGTAGAGGCATTGTTGAAACAATCGAAAAAGTAAACGGAGGAATAAGCTATGAGAAATAATATTGTGCAGGGTTCGGACAGTAGCGAGGCCGAAGTGTTCGACCTGATAAAGCGTATCGAAAAGGGTCTGGAAAAATTCGGTACGAACCATCGCCTGATTCTGGGCGGAGAGTCGTACCTGACGGACAAGGAAATTTCGGAGCGGCTGAAAGTCCACCGCCGGACGTTGCAGGAATACCGCAGCTCGGGAAAACTCCCTTATTACATGATATGCGGGAAAGTGCTGTACCGGGAGTCGGAGATCGAAAAGTTGCTCCGGGATTCGTATAACGGAAAGGATGATAAGGCGTTGCTGTAACACCGGAACGAGAAGAAGGGCTGTCTGACAAATTCCCGAAATTGAAAATCGCCTCTGTCAGGATGAATTCCGACAGGGGCGAAAACGTTAGAATCGGACTTGTTAGACGGATTTTTTCTTTCCGAGATCAGTTCACTACCGTCCGTTCTACCTGCGAGACCTTCAGCACGACCATCCGGGAATGGGGGCGGCGGATCAGCCACCGCCGGAACGCCGCGCTCTGGGGCGTGTCCACCCGAAAGGCCAACGCCGAGATCATTTCCAAATTATACAGTTCAGCATGGGCCGTCGGAAGATTCGAGGTTTCCGACATACGCAGTGCGCCGTGTTTGTAAATCGCCCGGATATTGCTCGTGACCGCAGATACGAACACCTCGAACATCCGGGCAATCTCGGATGGGGTCAGCCACACATCGCCGTCAGCACCGGGGGTTACGGTTACGGTATTGTACTCGATCGTTATCGTTCCTGTCGCTCTTTCTCCTGTCGTTGCCATATTGTTTGGATATTAGTTGGATAATTATACGAATATTTTTCTTTTCTGTCAAGCGAACGCTGCTTTTTCTTTGTCGGACTGTGCCCGTTTCTTTTTCATAACGCTCACATCCTCTTCGCATAAGACTATTTTCCGGCCTTTCGTTCTCGTTTTAAGCCCTTTCATATCTTCACCCACCTTTTTGTCGGTCACTTTGGCGTAAATCTGAGTCGTGGTGATGCTCTTGTGTCCCATCATACGGCTCACGGTTTCGATAGGCACGCCCATCGAGAGGGTAATATGCGTCCCGAAATTATGCCGGGCCACATGGAAGGTCATATCGAAACCGTATGCTTGTCCCAGTTTTCGCGTAAGTATGATAAGATGCTTCCGGCTGTAAAGGTTGAAAACCTTGTCGCTCTGACGTTCAGACCGGTATTTCTCGATGATCCGCAACGGAACCTCCAGCAACCGGACTGCCGAGGGGGTATCTGTTTTTTTGCGCCGTATATGAAGCCACCACGTTCCGTCGGCGGCCTGCGTGATGTCCTTATCCGAGAGCCGGGTCAGGTCGGAGTAGGACAGGCCCGTGAAGGTGGAGAAGAGGAACCAGTCCCGCACCTTTTGAAGATTGGGTTTATCGATGGGCGTTTCCATCAGCTTTTTGAGATCTTCGAGTTTGAGGTGGCGGCTCTTGCGTTCGGGTAACTCCGGGTGCAGCTTACCGTAAGGGTCGCGGCGGAGCGTACCTTGGCTGACAGCCCGTTTGGTCATTTTCTTCAGGCGGTACAGGTGTTCGTGTACCGTCTTTTGCATCATATTGCACTCCGTTCTCAGAAAGAGGTCGAAGTCATCGTAGAACGTTTTGTCGAGACTTCGGAGCGTAACGTCTTCCTGCCCGTATTTCTGTTGTACGAACGCAGCCAAGTGGTTGTAGGAGTTCTCGTAGCTGGCATAGGTCTCTTTCATCCGATCTACGCCGACCCGTTTGTAAAACTCTGCATTGTGTTCCCGGAACAGGGCCAGCAGCGTGAGCGGCTTTTGGCCTACGCCTTTTACGGCGTTCTTTACCAGTTCTGCCGTGACGAAGCCGAGGTTGTTGCGAATTCTCCGATAGTGGGCCTCGATCTGTTCGGTCAGCAGGTCGATGGCCCGGTTTACTTTGCGGGCGTTGGCACTCCGGCCGTCCGCGCGTCCTGTCTCCGGATTCCACAGCGACGGTTCGATGGCGGATTTGATACCTATATGAGCCGATTCGGCGTCGATGCTGACTTTGCACAAGAGCTGGCAGGTACCGTCCTTGCGGACTTTAGTTCGATTGATATAGAACAGTACGGCGAACGTACTGCGGCGTTTTATCTCCTTATTGTTCGTTTCCATGATGATTCAGATTTGAAATAAGTGATTACAGAACTATCGAAAACCGCTCGGCGAGCTTCTTGTCGAGGTTTTGCGTATCCGCGCCGATTTTGTCATCGGTTACTTTGGCATAAATCTGTGTCGTGTCGATACGTGTGTGGCCCAACATCTTACTGACCGTTTCCAGCGGAACGCCCTGCGAAAGCGTGATTTCGGTGGCGTAGGTATGCCGTCCGCAGTGGAAAACGAGCCGCTTTTCGATACCGCAGATCGAGGCGATACGTTTCAGAGCCCGGTTGAGTGTATTGTTGCCGTACATAGGAAGTAATTTTCCCTCCGGTGCGATACCCCTGTATTTGTCGAGAATATGGAGGGGAATATCGAGCAGCGGCAGTTCGTAGTCGATCTTCGTCTTCTTGCGCGTGGTTTTGATCCACACCTCGCCGTCCTCGGCAATTTCCAGATCATCTTCGCTCAGGCGGCACATATCCCCGTAAGGAATGCCCGTATAACACGAGAATAGGAACAGGTCGCGGGCTTGGTAGAGCGTCGGGTGATGAAGCGGCGTGGTCATCAGCCGATGCAATTCGTCGGCAGTGAGGTATTTCTGCACTCTTTCGGGGCGTTTCGGTTCGTACCCGGCGAACGGGTCGGCCGTGATGATACCCTCCGACACCGCCTCGCCGACGATCGTGTTCAGTTTTGAGGTCAGCAGGACGATAGTTCCCGGCGCGATGCGGCGTTCCGTCCGCAGGTAGAGGTCGTACCTGTCGATGAACGACCGGTCGAGGGCAGTAAAGGGAATATCCGAAAGTTTATACTGTGTTTGCAGAAAAGCGGAGATGCAGTTGCGGGCGTAGCGATAGGATCTGAGCGTGTCTTTCTCGCGGTTTACACCCACGCGTTTCTCGAAATGTTCGATAAACGTTTGAAAATAATTGAGCAGGGTTGTTTGTCCGGAAGCCTTGCCCAGCAGCAGATCCCGTACCTCTTCGGCGGTCACGTCCTCCCGTATCGCAGACTGTTCCTTGTAGATGGCCAGCGCCGAGGCACGCAGTTCGTCCAATTGCCGATTGATTTCCCGCGTAGCGGCACTCTTTCCCGTGGCGCGGCCTGACGCCCACGACGATACGGGAACCGACATCTTGGCACTGAAAGCCGCCTCGGAATGGTTGCCGACGGTCAGCCGTGCCATGACAGGACAACAACCATCGGCATTCGTTTCGCTCTTTTTAAGGTAGAACGAGACCCTTACATCCATTTGTTCCATAACTCTATTATCTAATTGCAAAATTAGTTGATATAGAGCTATTTGAAACCATGAAAAATATAGCAGAACAGCGAAACAGAACCCCGGATCGAATAAACGCGGCTGTATTTTCCCGATAATCGAAAAAAAACGGTTATCTTTACAGTGCGAATACCAAAGATACAAGCGTTCTTTGCCGTAACACAAGCGGTTCGACAGGGTGTTTTAGCAAATTTTTTCGAGCCGAAAAAGGCAACGGATAAGTAGCAATCACCCTTCTTAATCTCTCACAATCCTACTTTTTAATGAGTTGGGCAGACAGAGAGATATACTGCTTGACTTTCTTTAGTGTCAGTCACTTATCTTAATCTATCCGATTCCTTCGTTTTTACACGAGTTCTTCGTATATTTGTCCGCTCAATAAACACAATATGAAAAGTTTCGAACATTTAATCATCACGCGGTTCAATCTGAACCTCTATGCGCGGGACAAACACGACGCTCCGACGCGCACCGAACGGTGGCTCGAACATCGTTTCGAGATCTTCGAACGCTATTGCCTGCCTTCGGTGGCGGCGCAGACCAACCCGAATTTCAGGTGGCTCTGTCTTTTCGACGCGGCGACGCCCGCGGCTTACCGCCGCCGCATCGGCGGTTACCAGTCCGTCTGCCCGCAGTTCCGGTCCGTATTTTACAGCGCCGGGCAGGCCGGACGCCTGACCGAAAGTCTGCGCACTACGATTTCAGGCCTGCTGGCCGGGCGTGAAGAGCTGGCCACCCCCCCCCTCCGCAGCTGCTGATCACTACCAATCTCGATAACGACGACGCACTGGCCGCCGACGCCGTCGAACTGCTTCAGCGCGAAATCCGCTTCTCCTCCGGCAAACGCATCTACAGCCTTCTTTACGGTTACCAGTATTTCACCGACCGGCGCTTCGCGCTCAAAATGCGCTACACGAACAATCACTTCCTGACGCTCGTCGAGCCGTTCGATGCGCACTCCGAAACCATCGTTTCCTACCGTCATACCAAAGCCATCCGCCAGCAGCCCACGGTCTACCTCGCCACCGATAAGGGCAAGTGGCTCGAAATCGTGCACGAGGACAACGTCAGCAACGATTTTCGAATCAATATCAAAGTGTGGTATATTCCCCTGCTCTGGGGCCGCCGGTTCGCCGATTTCGGCCTGCCTGACCTCCATGTTCCGGGACTGCGGCAGTGGTTCTGCACGCTGTGCGTCGTTCCCGCGCGGTTTCTGGTCACGGCGGTCCTGCGCCTGCGCCGCAAGTGGGCGCTGTGGCGGGCTGCGTTACCTTAGTACCGGGTATTTGTTGTTGAAGCGGAATCCCACGCCCAGCATCAGGTAGTTCGGGGTCTGGAAATCCTTGAGACAGTAGCCTATGTGGACGAACGTGCGCCGTGTGGCAGCGATCTTGAGCGTCAGCATCTGATAGAACGACTTGAGGTCGCCGCCCTTGTGCAGGACGTTGACTCCCAGTCCGATGCCGACCGTGAAGTAGGGCATGACGAATTCGGCGCGTCCCGATATTCCCAGTGCGATCTGCCGGTCGATCGACGGGGTGTAGAACGTGTAGCCGGGATCGCGGCCTCCGACCTCGACGATATAATCTTCGGTGTAGACGTTGGCGCTGCCGTCGTAGACGCCGTCCAGCGAGAGACCCGCGCGGAATTTATAACCGAAGTTGTACATCGTCGCGAAGTTGAAGCCCGCCACGCCGTAGGCGTTGGGCGAAGCGTACTGCTTGTCGCCGACCTCCACGCCCTTGCGGCGCCACGATCCGAACAGCACCAGATCGTAGCTGAAATGGCGGGGGAAATCGGGCGCGAGAAGCGGCCTGCGCGGTTTTACGAGCGGATCGTCGGCCCGGCCGAAACAGTAGAGCAGGCCGAACTTCATGCCGATCGAGTTGAGTCCCGCATTGGGAAATTTGGTGTTGCCGTTCGAAAAGTGGGTCATCGAGAGTCCCGCCGAGAAATCCAGCTCGCGCGTGAGCGTCACGTTGAGGTAGAAATCGGCGTTGATGTAGGCGTTTATCTTCGACCCCATCATTATGTTGGCCGGGTTCATCTGCGCGTCGTAGGGTTTCCAGCCGAACGACAGTCCGAAATTCCACTCGTAGTTGAACGACAGCCGCCGGCTTATCCGCGCGATGCGCGCCCCTTGGAAAATATAGAACGCCACGGGCGTGCCCAGCTCCTCCCGGTTTTCGAAACTGTAGTAGGAGAACCCGATTCCCTGATAGGCGCCTCCGTATATCCGGTCGGGACGCGATCCGGGCTGGAAGCGGAACGAGTAGCGCAGGTGGGCGGCCAGCGACAGGTCGATCGGCTGCCGGGCCAGATTGTCGCCCGCGAGGAACGGATTGGTCGGACACACGTATTCCGGACGGAGTTCCAGCCCGATACCGTGGACGAAGCGACGGCGGGGGAATGCTGCCGTACTGTCCGTACGGGTGTTGGCGCCCGTCGCGGAGGCTATGCGGGTGCCCGCGTTTGGCACGAAACCGGTGCTGGAACCGTTGTTGCCGTCGCCCGTCGCGGAACTTCTGTCGGAGTTACCGCTGTTTGGCGCGGATCCGCCCCAGTTGCCGGCGCCCCCGCTCTCTGCCGTGCCGGACCCGGATCCCGGACCCGTTCCGGATGCGCCGTCCGGATGTTTTCCCACTGCCCCCGATCCGGCACTGAACCCAGCCTGAAATCCGGTTTCGTATCCGGTGCGGTAACCCCTTTTATGTCCGTCTCTGTATCCTGCGTCGTACCCTGCGGCATATTCGGCCGAACGCGCCGCGCTCTGCGCCGACGGCTTTGCCGGCCGGGGCGTCGTCGTTTCGGGCGAACCGTTCGCTGTGCCGGGAGCGGATTCGACTGTCGGTTTGGCGTCGGATTTTGCGGTTTCGGGGGATTGCGGAGCGTCCGTTTTACAGGCGCCGGGACCGCTTGCGCCGGTCGGACTGCCGACTGGTTCATTAATCGTACTGTTGACCTGATAGAGATCTGCTGTCGGGGATTCCGTTGTTGTCGGATCGCCGCCGCGGTTTGCGTTCGCCGGGGCAGACGGAGTTTCCGAAACACCTGCCGTCGTCAGATCCTTACGGCTCTCGTCCGCCGCTTCTCCGGCTGTGGCGAAGCCGGACAGAAAGAGCATGCTTCCCGCAAGAAGCCCCGTCAATCCTTTCCGTATTTTACATTCCATAATGGCCTATCCCCGTTTTGATCGCACAAGATACGAATTTTTGCCGGAGCGCAAAGCGACAATTCGAAAAAATCCCGCCTGCAATGCGATTTTCAGCGGCTTCCGATAGCATTTCCGGGGCCTAATCGCCGGCAATACGGACTGTTATTTGGTTTCTTCGATTATTGTCTCTATCTTTGTACCCGAACCAATATCCGCTCCGATGAGAATAAACGATTAGTAGGTCGGTTTCATTAAACCGACGCCGTGCCGTAAAACAACCCGGTCTGAGGTTTAACAGGTCCCCATTCTGCGGGACCGCTATTAATCGTTTTCATATGAGTATTATCCTTAGCGGTGTTTCGTACCGCTACCGCAATCAGCAATTTCTGTTCGAAGGAATAGACCTGTCCGTCGCCGCGGGCGCCAAAGCTGCCGTCGTGGGCGACAACGGCGCCGGCAAATCGACGCTCCTTAAACTTGTCGCGGGCGAACTCGCTCCCGCCGCGGGAAGCATCGCCTGCTCCTCGCGTCCCTACTATGTGCCTCAGCACCTCTCCGCCGCCGGCATCTCCGCCGTCGGCGTTTTGGGCGTCGCGGACAAGCTCGATGCGCTCCGCGCCATCTGCGGCGGCAGCGCCGATCCCCGCTGTTACGACATTCTGGCCGACGATTGGGACGTCGAAGCCCGCTGCCGCGCCGCCCTCGACCACTGGGGACTGCCGCACGTCGGCCTGACCGACCCGGTCGATGCGCTGAGCGGCGGCGAGCGGACGAAACTCTGTCTGGCGGGGATTTCGGTCCATAACCCCTCTGTCATTCTGCTCGACGAACCGACCAATCACCTCGACACGTCGGGCCGCCGCAGGCTCTATGACCTGATCCGTGCCAGCCGCGCGACGATCGTCGTTGTGAGCCACGACGTCGCGCTGCTCAACCTGCTCGGCACGACCTGCGAACTCTCTGCGAAAGGACTGAAAGTCTACGGCGGCAACTATGATTTTTACCGCGAACGCAAACGGATCGAGGAGGAGGCGCTGGCCCAGCAGGTCGATTCCGAACAGACGGCCCTGCGGCTGGCCCGCAAAAAGGCGCAGGAGGTCCGCGAGCGACAGGAGCGGCGGATGCGTCAGGGCGAGCGGCACAAGGACCAGCTTCCGCGCATCCTGCGCCGGACGATGAAGGACAGCGGCGAACGGACCAAGGCGCAGCTCGTCGGGAAACATGCGGAGCTGATCGACGGCAGTCGGGAGCGGCTGGACGAACTGCGCCGCCGGCAGCGGACGCAGTGCGAGCTGAAAATAGATTTCGACGACGCGCAGCTTCACGACGGCAAACTGCTGGTCCGGGCCGACGGCCTGAATTTCGAATATGCGCCCGGCCGCCCGTTGTGGCGCGAACCGCTTGCGCTGGAGATCCGCAGCGGCGAACGTATCCGCCTGACCGGCGACAACGGCACGGGCAAAACGACCCTCGTCCGGCTGCTGACCGGCGAACTGGAACCCACTGCCGGACGCATCGGCAGGGCTGACTTCTCGTATGTCTGTCTCGATCAGCAATACAGCCGTGTGAACACCCCGCAGAGCGTGCTGGAACTGGCGCAGAGCTGCAATCACGGCAATCTGCAGGACCACGAACTGAAACTGCGGCTTCACCGTGCGCTGTTTGGGCAGCAGATGTGGGACAAGCGGTGCGATACGCTGAGCGGCGGCGAACGGATGCGGCTCTGCCTCTGCAGCCTGATGATCGCCAACCACGTTCCCGATCTCTTTGTCCTCGACGAGCCGACCAACAACCTCGACCTTTCGAGCCTTGCGATCCTGACCCGCACGGTCCGCAATTATCGCGGCACTCTGCTGGTCGTCTCCCACGACGACAATTTCACCCGTGAAATCGGAATTACCCGGACGGTCGGACTGGAATCGCCGCCGGCCGAATAAAAAGCGGAACCCCGGACCGGAAGAACGGGACTCAGACGGCAATAATAAATCCGGCCCCGTTGGAAAGGGCCGGATTCATTGTCAACGGGGCCGGGCATTATTTGTTTGGTGCCGCGTCTCGCGTGCGGACTAATATCCGAGTATTCTCAGCATCGAGCGGTAGGACTGCTCCTTGGCGAACAGGCGCGTGTAATACTCGTTGTCGCTCTTGTCGCGGTCGATGATGATGTGCTTGGGCGCGGGAATCAGACAGTGCTGGATGCCGCCGAAGCCGCCCAGCGACTCCTGATAGGCTCCCGTGTGGAAAAATCCGATGTACTGCGTGTTGCCCGGTTCGAGCTTGGGCAGGAAGATGGCGTTGGTGTGCGACTCGGCGTTGTAGAAATCCTCGCTGTCGCAGGTCAGTCCTCCGAGCAGTACGCGCTGGTACTCCTTGTCCCAGTTGTTCACCGCCAGCATGATGTAACGCTGGTTGATGCCCCATGTGTCGGGCAGGGTAGTGATGAACGACGAGTCGATCATGTACCAGTTCTCGCGGTCGTTCTGCTGTTTCTGGTTGACGATCGA